>Ga0256837_1001438_pt1 | contig 16435 bp, 14 predicted proteins | sample 4562384metaG_FD_185976 | JGI IMG/M metagenome (GOLD analysis project Ga0256837, IMG submission 185976) | Hydrothermal vent microbial communities from Guaymas Basin, Mexico - 4561-384 | ecosystem: Environmental > Aquatic > Marine > Hydrothermal vents | place: Mexico: Guaymas Basin | collected...
TTCTTAATAAAACAATATGATATTCACAAGTTAGAACACTGTGTGAATAAGAGAGATAGTATAACCTTAGCTTGAATATCTTAATAGCTAAAGCAAAAATTTAAATTTTTAAAATTATTGATTGAAGTGGAATTTTTTTAAGATTAGTAAGGTATTATTACATTCATAGACGACCTCCCTGGTGTGTTGGTCGTCACTCTATACTGCGTTATATCTTTTAATGATTTTTTTCACACGATTTCTTAGTTTTTTCAGTGCTTCTGTACTTGTTGCACCATCAGCTGTTAAATTTTCAAAATTGTCACCAAGTTGAGCTTTTGCTATCCAACCGATTTTATTATGATATTTCATTCCGACAAACTGAACATCACCAAAATGACCTTTTGCAAGTTTATAGATCTCTTCAATACGATCTGCATCTGTTTTTTGTGCCATGTTTTTCCTTTATGTTAAAATGTGGAGTAATTACTCTATCTCATTCTAACATAAAAGTATTGCAAAAAGATTACTTCTTATCATCTTCTTTTGTTGCAGCCCAAATAAAACCGCCTACACCAACAGCAAAAACAACAACTAACAAAACAACTTCACTGATATCTACACCACTCATATTTATCCTTTAGGTAAGAGTTCTTACAGAGTTTGTTATGATCTTATTTAAGAAATATAATTATCTGCTTGTCTATATAATAACTAACAATCATAAGAGATAAGAGTAGTTTTCAAAACTTAAGAGCAGAGGGAATCTCTTTAAATTTCAGTAACTAAACTTTGTAAGAAATTTTAGAAGAATTATACTCCTAAGTTTGTTAGCTAACTATTTATCTTCAGACTCTTTTTTCTCTTTGAGTTGGCCGCATGCTGCTGAGATATCTATGCCTTTTGAGTCACGTATGGTAGAGAGCAGGCCATGTTTAATGAGGTACTCTTGAAAAGCAAACATATCTTCATAACTTGGACGTTCATAAGGTGTTCCCGGGTATGGATTAAAGTAGATTAGATTGACTTTTGCTTTGATGCCTGAGAGGAGTTTAACAAGTTTTTTTGCAGATCCGAGATCATCATTTTTATTTTTAATAACAAGATACTCAAACATAACACGTTTGCGTGTATCAATTGGAAAGCGTTTTACAGCCTCTATGATAGAGTTGATGTTATGGGCTTTGTTCATTGGTATGAGTTCTGTTCGAAGCGCATCATCAACAGCATGGAGTGAGATTGCTATATGAACACCAAGATCCATAGCACCGAGCTGATCTATTTTATTGCTGAGTCCACTTGTACTAACAGTTTGGCGTTTGCCTGAGATAGCCAAGCCTTCTTCTTCTTTAAAGATTGCTATAGCTTTTGCAAGGTTATCAAGATTATCAAGTGGCTCACCCATACCCATATAGACGATATTGATTTTACGGTTGTGTTTGTGATTGTTATCACGTTTAAGATTCACTACCTGCCCTACTATCTCACCAGCTGTGAGATCTCTTGTAAAACCGCCTTTTGCTGTTAGGCAAAAAGAACAGCCTACTTTACAGCCAACCTGAGTTGAGACACAGATAGTGTACTTTGCCTCTTGAATAAGTTTGCCATCTTCATCATATTGATCATCTTTCATCTTTAGCCAAACAGCCTCTACGGTTTTAGCATCTTGAAGTTCAAATAGATATTTGATAGTCCCGTCACTTGACTCCTCTTTACGAATGATCTTCATAGGATTAACAAGATATTTTTTAGCTAACTCCTCTTTGAGATCTTTTGGAATGTTTTTCATTTCATCAAAGCTTTGTGCATACTGATGATATAACCATCCATAGAGTTGTTTGGCTCGAAATGATGGTTTTACTGTTGTCTTGAGTTCCTCTAGTGTAAAGTCATAGAGGGATGGTTTGCATTTTGTTGTCATCTGTTTGTTAGTTCCTTGATTCTTCTTTTTACATGTTCTTCTAAGAGTTCTTTTGCCTTGTTATGATTGGCTAAAAACTCTTTGTGTGCATTATTGTCTGTGTAGTTTGTTATGCAGAAAACACCACCGGCAGGAATGTCAAACTCTTTTGCAACAGCTAAAACGGAGAAAAACTCCATATTTTCTATGCCTATTCCAAAGTTTAAAAACTTTTTTGTTAGATCTGCATTTGTAGATATATAGTTTGAAGAGTTGACAATAACATCTTGTTTGTTCGTTGTATTTGTACTTATAACATTTTCAAGTGGGGTGTAGGCATCTTTATTTAAAAATGCAAGTTCAATATTTGCAGCAGTTTTACTCTCAATGATGTCAAATATTTTTGCATCTCCATAACTGCCTGCAGATCCAACAAAAAGCAAAAATTCAGGTTTGTCAAACAAACATAAACGTGTTAGATTCATGGCAGTTTCTATAAGCCCTACTCCCATTGGAGTTGCAAATGAGAAATGTTCATTATTTCCGGCACAGATAATCATCTAGAGTCGTACCGGAATATTGTTTTGGTGAAGATAGTGTTTAAGATCCATAATATCTATCTCTTTATAGTGAAAAATCGAAGCTGCGAGTGCTGCATCTGCACCATGTTCAAAAGCCTCTTTTATATGTTCCATAGTTCCTGCACCTCCACTAGCAATAACAGGAACATTTACAGCACGTGATATTTGCTCTGTAATGTTGAGCTCAAAACCAGCTTTGGTACCATCTGCATCCATAGAAGTCAGCAGTATCTCACCTGCTCCGCGATCAACAACCTCTTTTGCCCACTCAAGTGCATCTATGCCTGTATCTACACGTCCGCCATTGAGGTAAACATTGTACGAGCCTTTTTCATTGCGTTTGACATCGATAGCAGTTACAATACATTGTGAACCAAAACGTTTTGCTCCCTCATCGATAAGCTCTGGACGTTTGATAGCTGCTGAGTTTACACTTACTTTGTCACAACCGACATTGAGGAGTTTGTAGATATCTTCAAGTTTGCGGATTCCTCCACCGACAGTGAGTGGTATGAATATCTCACGTGCAACCTCTGCAACAATATCAACAATGGTATCACGGTTGTCACTTGAAGCGGTAATATCTAAAAATGTAAGTTCATCGGCACCCTCTTCGTTGTAACGGCGTGCAACTTCTACAGGATCACCTGCATCTTTGAGACCAACAAAGTTGACACCTTTAACCACACGGCCATCTTTAACATCCAAACAGGGAATAATTCTTTTTGCAAAATAGTTTTTCATATGTTTCTCTATCTTTATAATATGGTGTAATTATACTTAAAATTGCTTAAGATGGATAGGTGTTGTTCGTGTAGTTTTCTGCTTTGAACTCTTTGTGGTTTTTACATGTTTTAATCTTTCTTTGGAGATCGTCTGTGGTTCCAACTCTTTTGAGTTGTGAGTTCTCGACGACTCTTAAAAGAATATTTGGATTGTTTGCAAGTAATGTGATAGTCCTCGATGCTCCTTTGGAGATCGTCTGTGGTTCCAACCCTTTTTAAGTTGTGAGTCCTCGACGCTCCTTCGGAGATCGTCTGTGGTTCCAACCCTAAAAACGACAAGAAATTGTCGTTTTCTTAACGGGTTTCACGTGAAACAATGCTTTTATTTTGTGGGAATGGGTAAAAAGGAGACAATTCTGTCTATTCTTTGTCTATGTTACCTTTTTGTAAGTATTTTTACTATAGACTATCTTTATGAATAGCCAAAGTGTTGTAGCAAAAAAGAAGTTTGGACAAAATTTTCTAAAAGATGAGTCCGTTTTAAGAAAAATCGTCGAAGCGATGCCCAAAAATGATCATAAGATTGTAGAAATTGGGCCTGGCTTAGGTGATTTAACTAAATTTTTAGTTGATGTCAAAAGTGTAGAAGCTTTTGAGGTAGATACCGACTTATGTAAACTATTACAAAGTAATTTAAAAAAAGAGATCGATACCAAGCGACTCCACTTACATTGTGGAGATGTTTTGCAAGCTTGGAAGAGTTCTTTGATCGATGAGCCGTATGACTTGGTGGCGAATTTGCCATACTATATAGCTACGAACATTATACTCAAAGCCCTCGCAGATCCAATGTGTAAAAATATACTTGTAATGGTACAGCTTGAAGTAGCAGAGAAATTTTGTGCAACAAGTGGAGAAAAAGTATTTGGTTCTTTGGGCATAATAGCTCAGAGTGTGGGAGAGGCAAAAATTGTCACGAAAGTTCCGCCAACTGCATTTGATCCACAGCCTAAAGTGGATTCTGCTGTTTTTCTTATACAAAAGAGTAGAGACAGAAGCGAAAAAGAGTTTGAGGATATGCTTAGAGTTGCATTTACGCAGCCTCGTAAGACTCTTATGAAAAATCTCTCTTCTAAGTATGAGAAAGAAAAAATTCAAGCAGCTTTTAAAGAGCTTGATCTTACATTAACGATTCGCCCTCATCAAGTTAGCACGAAGGACTATCACCAACTCTACAAAATGATATAAATAAGGAGTTTGGATGGCAGAAGAGAAAAAAGAGGCAACTCAACAGAGTAAACCTCAAACAGACCGTAAACCAAATAATAGAAGAAATAATAATCGTAGACCAAATAATAATCAAAATAAAAATTCTGGTGATAAAAACAGTAGTACTCAAAATACAAAACCAAATAACAACCGTAATAAAAATCGTAATCGCTATAAGCGAGGCCCTGCTCCGATTGATGAACAACTTAAAGCATTTGTTGTTAAAAATCAAGAGGCACATAAGCAAAGACTCAATCCTCACTATAAACTTGATCTGAATTCAAAAGCAAAGATCCGTATCACACCACTAGGTGGTCTTGGTGAAATCGGTGGAAATATTGCTGTATTTGAGACAGAAAAAGAGGCGATCTTAATTGATGTTGGAATGAGCTTTCCTGATGAAGAGATGCACGGTGTTGATATCCTAATCCCCGATTTTTCATATATTCGTGAGATTAAAGATAAAATTGTCGGTATTATAATTACTCACGCACACGAAGATCACATCGGTGCAGTACCCTACCTCTTTAGAGAGATGCAATTTCCTATCTACGGAACACCACTTCCACTTGCAATGATAGGCAATAAATTTGATGAGCATCACTTAAAAGAGTTTAGACGTTATTTTAATCCGGTAGAGAAACGTAAGATCTATAAAATCGGAAATGATTTTGAGATAGAATGGATGCATATGACGCACTCTATTTTAGACTCTTCATCTATTGCAATTACTACAGATGCCGGAACTATTATTCATACAGGTGACTTTAAAATCGATCATACACCAGTAGATGGTTATACAGCTGATCTACATCGTTTGGCGTATTATGGAGATAAAGGGGTGCTTTGTCTGCTTTCAGACTCTACAAACTCGCATAATCCTAATCCTACTCCATCAGAGCTTAGTGTTGCACCGGCACTTGATCGTGTATTTAGTAAAGCTGAAGGCCGTGTAATTCTCTCAACATTTAGCTCAAACATTCACCGTGTTTATCAGGCTATTCAGTATGGTATCAAGTATGGGCGAAAAGTATGTGTTATTGGGCGTTCTATGGAGAGAAATATAGAAGTTGCATTGCAATATGATTATATTCGTTTTCCAAAAAATATCTTTATTGATGCCGATGAAGTAGGACGAATGAATGATAAAGAGGTTCTGATCGTCACTACAGGATCTCAGGGAGAAGCAAACTCTGCACTCTTTAGAATGAGTATTGGTGAACACAGACATGTTAAAATTAAACCGACAGATCTCATTGTTCTCTCCTCTCGCGCAATTCCTGGTAATGAGGGAAGTATCTCTCAAATGCTTAATCACCTCCAAAAATGTGGTGCAAAAGTAGCGATGGATAAAGATATTCACGTATCAGGGCATGCTTCTATTGAAGAACAAAAACTGATGCTTCGCCTTGTTAATCCGAAGTTCTTCTTACCGGTTCACGGTGAGTATAACCATGTTATGAAACATAAAGAGACTGGTATGCTTTGTGGTGTTCCTGAACGAAACATTTTGCTTATGACAGATGGTGAGCAGATCGAAATTGCACCAAAATATATGCGTAAAGTAAAAACTGTTAAAACTGGTAAAACATATATTGATAACCAAAATAACTATGAGATTGAAGATGATATTGTGCTTGACCGTCAAAAACTTGCAAACGACGGTATTGTAATGATAGTTGCACAGGTGAGTGAGCAGACTGGACGTATGATAGATAAGCCAAAAGTTACAACATTTGGTATAGTTGCAGATAAACGTGATAAAGCATTTGCAAAAGAGATGGAAGACATTATTGAAAACTTTCTTATCAATATGAAACCTGGTCTTATCGGCAACCCTAAAACATTAGAAGGTGATCTTCGTCAGGTAGTAAGAAAACATATCTACCGTAAGATGAAAAAATATCCTCTTATTGTTCCACATATCTTTATTCACTAAAAGATTCTCACCTCTTTGGTGAGAGCTCTTTTTACAAATTCTTTTCTCAGCAAATACTTGCTATCCTATCATTAATTAAATTATAAAAGGCAAAATCTTGTCAGATACACAAAATGAAGCATTTGAAAATGCAGTAAAAACTATGATGAAACATGTTGGTGAAGATCCTTCACGTGAAGGACTTTTAGATACTCCAAAGCGTGTTCGTAAATCATTTGAATTTATTTATGGCGGCTATAAAGAAGATCCCGAAGCAATTCTAAAAAAAGCACTCTTTACTACAAGTAATGATGAGATGGTTTTGGTAAAAGATATAGAGTTTTACTCTACATGTGAACACCACCTGCTCCCTATTATTGGTCGTGTGCATGTTGCTTATATTCCAGATGGTAAAGTTGTAGGTCTTTCAAAGATTCCACGTGTTGTCAATGTTTTTGCACGCCGTATGCAGATTCAAGAGCAACTAACAGAACAGATTGCCGATGCGATTATGGATACAATCACACCAAAAGGGGTTGCAGTTGTTATTCAGGCACGTCATATGTGTATGGAGATGCGTGGTGTTGAGAAGATCAATTCTACGACAACATCTTCTGCTCTTCGCGGTCTCTTTAAAAAAGATGAAAAGACACGTGCAGAGTTCTTCTCTCTTATAAATTCACCGACAGGAAGCAGATACTAGATGTCGCTCTTTTCTCTAAAAGAAAAATTGGCCAAAAAAAACTACTCGGTTGCTTTTGGAGAGGTTGTAAAGATCAATGCGACTATTATTATTGCTAGAGGACTTAATGTCAGCATTAGTGATATGGTAAAAGTTGTCTCAAATGAGACGAGTCTTGAGACTGTTGGTATGGTAACAGAGATAGATGGACCTCTTTTTTATATAACACCCTTTTCATTTGTAGAGGGATTTCGATCAGGGGATCATGTTTTTTTAGACTCAACGGGACTTAATATTCCTGTTGGAGAAGGACTCTTAGGCCGTGTGGTTGATCCTTTTATGCGCCCTATTGATGGAAAAGGTTCTTTGAAATCCTCAAAATTAACCCCTATTATTAAAGCCCCTATTGCCGCTATGAAGCGTGGAATGATAGATGAAGTTTTCTCAGTAGGTGTGAAGAGTATAGATGGACTTTTAACCTGTGGTAAGGGACAAAAACTTGGTATTTTTGCAGGAAGTGGTGTTGGTAAATCAACATTGATGGGAATGATTGTTCGTGGTGCAGATGCACCTATTAAAGTAGTTGCACTTATTGGTGAGCGTGGTCGTGAGGTTCCTGAGTTTATAGAAAAAAATCTTGGTGGTGATCTGACAAATACGGTTATTATTGTTGCAACTTCTGATGACTCCCCTCTTATGCGTAAATATGGTGCTTTTGCTGCTATGAGTGTTGCTGAATATTTTAAAGATAAACAGCAGGATGTACTCTTTATTATGGATTCTGTGACTCGTTTTGCTATGGCACAGCGTGAAATTGGTCTTGCCCTTGGTGAACCACCGACATCAAAAGGGTATCCGCCCTCTTCTCTTACACTATTGCCACAACTGATGGAGCGTGCAGGAAAAGAGGAAGGAAAAGGAAGTATTACTGCTTTTTTTACAGTTTTAATTGAGGGTGATGACATGAGTGATCCAATTGCCGATCAGTCTCGATCTATTTTGGATGGACATATTGTCCTCTCTCGTGAGATGACAGACTTTGGTGTCTATCCTCCTGTACATATTCTTAACTCTGCATCACGTGTTATGAATGATATCATCTCTGATGAGCATATGCAGGCTGTTCGTAAGTTTCGACGCCTCTACACCCTTTTAAAAGAGAATGAGACACTTATTAGAATTGGTGCGTATGTTAGAGGAAGTGATGCAGAATTAGATGAAGCTATTGATAAAAAAGACGCAATGATGTATTTTATTGCTCAGGGTGCAACAGAGATTGTTCCTTTTGAAGAGAGTGTCGAGACACTGTTAAAGATTATGAATATTACTTCTGACTAAAATATTCTGATTGGCTCCATGCATCTCTTGCTTTATACTCCTCTTGTAGCACAGTAATTGCAAGAGTTTTATGAGAAGCCTTTTCATAGCTGTTCATTAGTTGCTTTATTTCACTGTCTTTACCAAAAATATCTATATAGGAGTAGATAAAGTTTTCTGCACTTTCAAAATTAGCTTTGTAGAGTTCATTTTTGATCTTTGAATGGAAACAGAGTCGTAGTAAGTCTCCTACTTTATCACGTCTGCTTTTTACATGAATAAGTTCTCCGAGCTTTTTTTGAACACTCTTTATGTCCCCGTTAAGGGCAAAAATCTCGCATTGGTCGATAAGTTTATTCCAATAATTCTCAAGGAGTTGTGCAAGCTGCATAACTTCAAGTTCACTATTTGCATCAAGTATCTCATAACATTCTATAAAGTTATCTTTTTCGTAAGCATCTAGGAGCTCCTGAGCTTTTTTTGCCTGCTCTTTAAGTGATTGTAACTCTTCTTGAAAAAGTGAAGTAACAGATACCTTGCTTAAGAGTTTTTCTGCGAGTTCTATTTGTGCCTCTTTAATACAGGTTTTGATCTTTTGAAGTTCCTTAGAATGCTCCTCTTTGAGGGCTATATAAGATGGTATCTCTGCTAAAAGTTTTTCTTGCTCAATAAGTTCGTTAACTGTTTCATAATCTTTGGCTGCAAGAGCTTTTATAAAACTGATAAACTCTCTGTTTTGATAGATAAGAAGATGTATTAAGGCTCTTTTAGAAAGAATTGTCATATAAGGTGAGAGTAGAGTTTTTGCCTCTTCTAGCTTATTATTTAGAAGTTTTTTTTGTGCTTGTGTAAATGTTGCTTTATAGCTTGTCTCCATTTTTTGATACAGAGGTGTAAGTTTAAGAGCAGGAAACTGTTCTGCAAGAGCATAAGCAAGAGCATATTTTTTATTTTTAAAATGTTGATAAAATTGTTGATAGTTTTTATGAGCCTGAACTATCTTTTTCTCATCATCTTTTTTGGATCGAATCACTTCAAAAGGTTTCAAAAGAGAGAGTTTTTCTTTATTATTTGACATAATAAGATACATTAATGCTTTTTTAGAGAGTTTGTTGTACTCCTTTTCTACTTTAAGTGCCTCTTTGGTCTTTGAAAGAAATGGATTTTGTTCTATAAGTTGCAGTGCTTGAGGGAGTTCATCTTTTAAAAGATACTCTTGAAGATCTGATTGTGATTTTAATAAAATCTTTTTAATAGTATTGTCACAAAAAAGAATAAGCAATTCATTATTGTTTAAGAGTAATACTGAAGAGATCTCTTTGTCAAATTTTAAAAAATTATTTTTAATTATCTTCCTCTTTTCTGTATCTATAAGCATGATTGTTGTTGTTTTAGAGACAACAAGGGCATAGTTTGTATTATGTAGAGGAAGAATTTTTAGGATATCTTTTACTTGTGTATCTATCTTTTTAATAGCAGCATTTTTTCTTATATGGGCTATAAATATTACTCCATCAACATTTGCATAAATAATTTTTTTTTCATTTAAAAAAGCGATGCTCTTTACACGGCTTTGTGATGCAGTAAAGGTAATTTTTTTTGCATGTGAATTGAATTTGACAAGTGTTACAGCACCTCCATACCCGCTTGATGCAACGTACTGATCGTTTGAGGCTATTGTGCTAACATAGTTATTTTTAATAATTGTTTTATATCCTACTCGGTTAAAAGGAAAAGAGCAGAGTCGCGAGATATGTATTTTACCTTCATAGCGGTATTGAATAACTCGTCCATTTTTTGTACCGCTGATAAGATAAGGTGCTGAAGCAACAAAAGAGAGTAGGCTTATCTCGCCATCATGAGTATTAATAGTTTCTAAAATTTTATGTTGCTTTGCCTCTATAATATAAAGAGTTTCTTTGTTTGCAATAGCCATAAGATCAAGTTTTGGGTGAAATGCGAGAGCTGTTGTCTCCTCTTTTAGAAGATCACTATAGATATTTTTGAGTGTTTCACAGTGAGAAGGAGAAAAGATCTCTATACTTTTTGTTCGTGTTATAATTGCCACCAAAGAAGAGTCATATTCTTCTAGTGAATAAATTTTTTTGTCTGATTTAAAACATTCAATTATCTGCAATGTAAACCTTTTGAAGTAGAAGTTGTGGTGTTATTTTTCCGTTAAATTCATTTTTTGTAATAGTATAAGAACAACTGATTTTTCTGTTTTGAGGCATCTCAAATACTCTTCTAAAAGCGATAAGTTCAACAGTTTTTCTCTGATGAGGATATTGACGTACTTCAATACGGGAGTGAGACTTGTCTGCGCCCATCAATTTTATGCTGACAACCTCTGCTTCATAAAGAAAAAAAGTAGGACGGTTGTTTGCTTCTCCGTAAGGTTCAAAGTGATCAAGAAGATCTAAAAGCTCATGGTCAATCTCATCAGTCTCAAAAATACCTACAAGATTATCTAAGGGTAAAAAATCCTCTTGAGGAATTGCTTTTGCGCTTGCATTGATTGCCTCTCTAAAAGCATCAATATTTTTACTCTTTAGTCCAAGACCTGCTGCCATTTTATGACCGCCAAATTTACTTAACAAGTGTTCATTTTCCTTGATAAGCTCATAAATACTGACATTTCCTATGCTTCTGGCACTCCCTTTTGCCTCTTTGTCCTTTATGCTTAAAACAATAGCCGGTTTTTCAAACTGATCAACAAGCCGTGATGCTGCAATACCGACAACACCTTCATGCCAGGCTTCCCCTGCTACAACAATGATGCTATCATCTGCTTTGACAGATGCTATAGCCTCTTTTGTTGTTTGTGCCTCAGTCTCTTTTCTAAGATCATTGAGTTGTCCTAAAAGCTCAAATTGCTTGTATGCTGTATGTGCATCTTTGGCTGTAAAAAAATCCAAAGCTATAGAAGCATCTTCGAGTCTGCCTGCCGAATTTATACGTGGAGCTATCATAAAGGCTATATCTTCACTGCTAATACGGCTTTTATTTAAGAAATCTCGAATAATAACAGAGGCAGGCCTGTTTGTATATGTAAGCAGTTTGAGTCCCTCTTGAACAAGTGTTCTGTTAATGTCAACAAGGGGCATAATATCTGCAATGATTGCAATAGCCAAAATATCTAAAAACTGACGCATATCGATATTGAGTTGCAGCTCTTTTTTAAGTAGAGCCAAAACAAGCCATGCAACCTCTGCCCCGCATATCTCTTTAAATGGGTACTCACAGTTTGAGAGTTTTGGATCGACAATAGCATAGGCATCAGGAAGTTTGTCTCCTGGTGTGTGGTGATCGGTAATGATGAGATCAATGCTTCTTTCTTTACAGATATCTGCTGCTTCTATAGCAGCTATACCATTATCTACAGTGATGATAATATCGGCATCAACTCTTTGAAGAACTGAGGGATTGACACCATAACCATCATGAAATCGGTTTGGAATGATAGCTTCAAGTGGATAAGGAATTTGTCTAAAAAAGTCAACCATAATTGCAGTGGAGCTGATACCGTCAACATCATAATCCCCAACAAGCACAATTTTTTCTTTGTTACGAATAGCATCGGCTATGCGTTTGGCTGCTTTTATACCATCGTGTAAAAGTGCAGGATTAGGGATCTGAGAGAGTTTTTTCTCTTCGCTAAACCTTGATGAGAGGATCTCAAAAAGGTCTTGTTTTGTGATATGTGGTAACTTACTCAGCATTCAAACTAGCATTTACAAATGCAAGTATTGATGGATTTGGAGTTTGTAAGCGAGAAGTAAACTCAGGGTGAAACTGTACACCTAAGAACCATGGGTGATCTTTTACTTCGACTGTCTCAATAAGACCGTTTGACTCACCAGTAACTATCATACCTGCAGCTTCAAGTTGCTCTCTATACTCCGGATTTGCCTCATAACGGTGACGATGGCGTTCAAAGATAGTTTTTTGGCCATTGTAAGCCTCTCTAAGGATTGATCCCTCTTTCGTATCACATGGATACTCACCAAGACGAAGTGTTCCACCCATTGGTGATTCATGCGTACGGAGTTGCATTCCACCGTTTTGATCCAAGAAGTTGTCTATAAGGTAGATCATAGGGTGTGTTGTATTTTCATCAAACTCTATAGAATTTGCATCTTTAAAACCAAGTACATTTCGTGCATACTCAACAAGTGTAAGCTGCATACCAAGGCAGATTCCAAGATATGGCACTTTGTTTACTCTGGCATACTCAATAGCCTGAATTTTACCCTCAACACCACGGCTTCCAAAACCACCTGCAACCAAAATTCCGTCACAGTCACTAAGAAGTGCCTCTGCCCCTCTATCTTCGATCTCTTCAGAATCAACCCAACAGATCTCAACACGGCTGTCAAGGTGTGCTCCTGCATGAATGAGTGCTTCTGTGAGTGATTTGTAAGACTCTTTGAGTGCGAGATATTTTCCGACAAAACCAATAACAACTTTTCCTTTTGGTTGTACGATCTTTTTAACAAGGTTATCCCACTCTTCCATATCCGGTTCTAACTCCCCAAGTTCTAGCTCTTTTGCAATAGGTTTGAGGATATTTTGACGCAAGAAACTCATCGGTACATCATAGATACTTGCCGCATCTGTTGCTTCAATAACACTGTCTGCATTGACATCACAGCTCATAGCAAGTTTTTTCTTAAATGTTTTTGGTAGTGGATTTTCACTTCTTGCGATGATCATCTGTGGAGTAATCCCGATACGGCGAAGCTCTTGAACAGAGTGTTGTGTTGGTTTAGATTTAAGCTCACCCGCTGCTTTTATAAATGGAATAAGTGTAACATGGATAAAAAATGTTCCTGCTACTTCATCATCATGTTTCATTTGACGAATAGCCTCCATAAACGGAAGGCCCTCTATATCTCCAACAGTTCCGCCAAGCTCTACAACCAAGATATCATGTCCCTCACCCGCTTTTTTTATACGAGAGACAATCTCTCCGACAATATGGGGAATAACCTGAATAGTTTGACCAAGGTAACCGCCTGCACGTTCACGTTCAATTACAGAAGAGTAGACCTGTCCGGTTGTAAAGTTTGAACTCTTTAAAAAAGAGGCATCTAAAAATCTTTCATAGTTTCCGATATCAAGATCGGTCTCTGCACCATCTTTTGTAACAAACACTTCACCATGTTCAAGTGGACTCATAGTCCCGGGATCAACATTGATGTATGGATCGATTTTTAACATCCCTACATTTTTACCAGAGTGTTTAAGCAAAGTTCCGACACTTGCTGCAGTTATCCCTTTTCCAAGAGAACTTAAAACGCCTCCGGTAACGAAAATGTATTTAGTCATATAAAAATCTCCATTTCTTTTAATTAACGCGATTATAGTATATAATCACTTATTAAATTATGAAAGTTTGAGATGGAAAATATTTTATTTTATATTATTATTGCATTAGGAGTCTCAATAGTTCTCAATATCTTCTTAAAAAAGATAGGAATCTCTCAGATAATAGGTTATATTTTAACTGGTACAATCATTGTATATGCTTTTGATCTGCGTGAAGCAGGACATTCTCATGAGTTGGAAATGGTGGCTGAGTTTGGCATAGTTTTTTTAATGTTTACTATAGGGCTTGAGATCTCATTGGCAAAAATGGGAAGTATGAAAAAAGATATTTTTGGCAATGGATTGATGCAGGTTGGCTTTACATCTTTGGTAGTATATCTTGTGGCATACTATTTTTTTGGACTTACAAGTCAATCTTCATTGATTATTTCACTTGCCTTTTCACTCTCTTCAACAGCAGTTGTTCTCTCCTATCTTAAAGCCTCCAAAGAGATATATACTGCTTATGGACAAAGTGCAACAGGAATTTTGATTTTTCAGGATATTGCTGTTATTCCTATCCTTATCTTGATAGGTTTTTTAACAACAGAGGGTGATGAGAGTGTTGGTACAATTTTATGGCATACTTTAAGCAGTGCTGTTATTGTTGTGGGTGTACTTTTAACTGTCGGAAAAAGAGTTGTTAGCTGGTTATTGCACTTTTCTGCATCTTCGGATTTGGATGAACTTTTTATGGGTTCGGTTCTGTTAATAGTTATAGGAGCATCACTATTTGCTTCTTTTATGGGATTTACCTATTCTCTTGGTGCTTTTGTTGCAGGAATGATTATCGCTGAGACAAAGTATCACCATAAGGTTGAAGCAGATATTGCTCCTTTTAAAGATATCTTACTTGGAACATTTTTTGTTGTTGTGGGTATGAAGATAGATGTCACTCTTTTTATTGAACATATAGGTGAAGTTATTGGTTTTTTTCTTCTTGTGTTAATGGTAAAAATGCTTATTATCTTTTTACTTTTACGATTAAGCTCTAGTAGTGCCAATTCACTTAAAACCGCAATGTTGCTCTCTCAGGTTGGAGAGTTCTCATTTGTTATTTTTGCACTTGCTTCTACAGGAGGTATTATAGAACAGGAGCTTGCCTCTTTACTTGTTCTGATTGTTATCTTCTCAATGATTGTCACTCCATTTTTTATCTCACGAATCAGCCCTTTTGTAGATAAAATTATAAAAGAGAAAGATATTGTAACAGATATGTCTGCTTTGGCTCAAAAAGAGAATCATGTTGTTGTATGCGGATACAGTGTTGTTGGTAAATTTGTTACAAAACATCTAGAAGAACTGGGTGTTGAGTTTGTAGTGATTGATAACTCTAACAAGCATGTTAAAGAGGCTTTAGATGATGGTATAGAGTGTTATTTGGGAGATGCTTCAAAATCTTCTATAGTAGAGGCTCTACACGTTGAAAAAGCATCGGCAATTATTGTGACACTTGATAATATTACGAAAAAGAGACTGATCTGTGAAGCTGTTTTAAAAGTGGCAAGAAATGCAAATGTTATTGTAAAAGTTGTTTCACTTGAGGAGAAAGAGCAGTTAGAAGATTTAGATATTACAACAATTGTTGATGCTAAAGTAGAAGTTGCACGTGTACTTGTTGAGCGCATGATAACATGCCAGCTCAACTATAAGTAAAAAGTAAATTAGTTCCCGCGTGAACCCGGTTTAATAGCTTCACTGCCATCTTTGCAAAGTGGACAATCCTCTGGTGCATACATCTCAAATGTAAAATCAGCCAATGCAAAAAATGGAATGTCCTGTGGGAGTTTACAGTTTGGTTTTGTTTCAATATCACTGCCTTCTCTGTGGCAAAAACCGCGGTTTGCAAGTGCTGCAACACCAACTATCTCTCCGCCTAGCTCTTTTACAACAGCTGCAGCTTCCATTGCACTTCCACCTGTTGTAATGATATCTTCACACATTAAAACTTTCTCACCCGGTTTGATCTCAAACCCACGGCGAATAGTCATCTTTCCATCAACTCTCTCTGCAAAGATAGAACGAACATCAAGTGCAGTAGCGAGTGCAAAACCGGCTATGAGTCCACCAAGTGCAGGAGCACAGACAGTATCGATCTCAAGTCCGCTTGCTTTGATCTGTTTTGCCAGTTCATCTGCTAAAAGTTTTGCCGTTTTTGGATCTTCTAAAACTTTTGCAGATTGAAGATAAAATTGTGAATGGTTTCCAGAACTGAGTTTGAAGTGACCCTCTAAAAGAGCATCTGCATCCATATATATTTTTTTAATATTCATCATTATACTTTGAGTATTTCAGCTTCTTTGTCTTTTAAGATGCTGTCAACTTTAGCGATATATTTATCTGTGATTTTTTGGATGTTCTCTTGAGCAGATTTTGATTCATCTTGTGTAATCTCTTTTTCTTTCTCAAGTTTTTTAACTTTGTCATTTGCATCACGTCTGTCATTTCTGATAGAAACTTTTGCTTTTTCACCCATTCCTTTCATCTGTTTAACAGCTTCTTGACGCTGCTCAACTGTCATTGGAGGGAAGAAAAGTTTGATAACATCACCATCATTGTTTGGATTTACTCCAATGTTTGCCGCTTGGATAGCAGACTCAACATCTCCAAGAAGATTTTTCTCCCAAGGGTTTACGACAATAGTCGTTGCATCAGTAGCAATTACAGAACCAACTTGATCAAGGGGTGTAGGAG
>Ga0256837_1001439_pt1 | contig 16433 bp, 14 predicted proteins | sample 4562384metaG_FD_185976 | JGI IMG/M metagenome (GOLD analysis project Ga0256837, IMG submission 185976) | Hydrothermal vent microbial communities from Guaymas Basin, Mexico - 4561-384 | ecosystem: Environmental > Aquatic > Marine > Hydrothermal vents | place: Mexico: Guaymas Basin | collected...
AAAAAGATTGACTTTGCTTTTTCTGAAAGATTCGCTTTTAAAAGCGCATCTTCAAGGTTTGTAATATCATAAAGATTAATGATATATTGATTGTCAATAGGTTTTACTATGATTTTAAAAGTGTGAATTGTGCCATCTTTAATTTTCATCTTTACTTTATTGTCTTTCATTGCGTTTAGGGAAACATACTCAAAAATATTAGGATAGTCTATAATGTTTATGTACCCTTTTTCTTGTATAAAGAGTTCACATACCGAATTATGGTGTTTTTTAAAATCCTCAAAATCTTTGTACTCAAGATAATCAAAGAGCTTTTTATTAACCTTGACGATGCCTTTGTCTTTTGAGCTTAAAATAACAAGACTCTCTTGATTATCAAAAATGGCTTTAATAAATTTTTCTTTCTCTTTTATACGAAGTTTTGACTCTATCTCTTTTGTAATGTTTTGCCTAATGGCAATATACTCCTCAATCTTGCCCTTTTTGTTGAGTATGGGCATGATTGTTGCATCTACATAGTAACGGGAGCCGTCTTTTGCCATATTGGAGAGAATTCCTTTCCAAACCTTTTTTTCACGCAGTTTTTTCCACATATGTGTGAAAACATTTTTTGGCATTTTTGGATCACGAATGATATTTTGGTTTGCACCTATAAGTTCTGTTTCTGTAAATTTACTTACATTGCAAAAGTTTTTATTCACATAGGTGATAATGCCATATTTATCAGTTTTGGATATAAGGGAACTCTCATCTACAACTCTTTTGTATTGGTTTAAAAGTTCAATATTTTTTTCTAACTCTTTTGATGTCTGTTTTATAAAGTGAGTAAGTGCCTGGAATGTTGTATTTTCCAAATTTTTAGGTGTTTTTTGTTTGGCTATTTTTCTTTTTCTTTTTTTTTCAGAGAGTATGAGAATAGTTGTGGTACAGTTTAGAAGTGCATTTGCTTCATTTGTACTGTAGTACTCACCATAAGTAAAAAATCCGCTAGTGGGTGCGATAGATTCAAAATAACTAAATTCATTCTCAAGTCTGTTTCCAAGTAGTTTTTTTCTTGCAATGCAGGAAAATATAAAAACGGCCTGGGCAGGTTTGTTAGTAAGTCTGTTTTTAATCTCATTAGCACCTGAGATAACAGAAGCTGCGTTTGAAAAACCGAATTTTACTTTTTGCCCCTCCTTTATCGGAGCTGCAAAAATGATCGCATTATTTGCTATTGTCATGGGTGTTCTTGAAACGATAATTGAACCCTCTTTATAAAGAAGTTGAATATCGGGGAGGGTATTGGCATTGTTTTTAAATATTTCATTCCCAAGATAACGCTTAAATACCTCAATTGCATTTTCGTTGTCTATTTCGTAAATTGCGTTTGCTTTGGCAGAAGTAACTGTAAACTCTTTACCTATAGGTGTCCAGTTAAGATTATATTTATTAGCAGCAAAAAGTTTTTTACCTGAAAATGAGACCGCTATACTGCCTCTGTTATAAATTTTTTGATTGAAAAATATAAAAGTGTTTTTGAGTTGAAAATTATCAGCGGCTAGACCACCGGCAATGATAAGTTTTGGGTTTGCTTTGTTTATACCGCGAATAAAACCGTCATAATCTGTTCCTTTCAGGCCTTCACTGAGGATTATTGCTGCTTTTGTATGTGCAGTAGTGATTTGTTTAGAGAGTTTTTTACCTGATTGTTGGGATATCTTTTTTGTATAGGCTGCTGTTAGCGTAGTTTTTTTAAAAAAAGAGCAACTGATGATAGTCTCATTTTGATACATTTTTGCATGAGAAATTTCTCCTGCGGTTGTCGCACCGATAACAATTGCACCAGGAAAATCATTAGAGATTTTTCGAAGAAGATTCTGGAGTTGTTTTTTATCTGTAAGTGAAGTAAAAATTTGAATAAGATGAGAAATGTATTTTTGTTTGTTAGATTCTTTATAAGCTTTTAAATAAGTTTTTTCATCTTTTAAGCTAAATGTAAAATGTTTCATCTGTTTGACAACCCTAGAATAGATTGCGTATTCTAGGGTATATCTGCTTAAAATGTTATTTTATGTAAATTGTGAAACAAGTTGTGTTAAGCTGTTTTCATCTAGTGCACCACTTACCCGATGAACCTCTTTGCCATTTTTAAATACTACAATAGTAGGAATACTTCTAATGTTAAAGCGTGCTCCAAGATTTTGTTCATTTTCTGTGTTTACTTTTGTAAAGAGTGCTTTAAGTGGAAATGCTGTTGCCGCACGCTCAAAGTTGGGTGCCATCATTTTACATGGTCCGCACCATGGTGCCCAAAAATCTACAATAACCGGAATATCACTGTTTACTACTACTTCATCAAAATTTCTATCTGTTAGTTCAACTGGTTTTGTATCTAAGAGTGATTTTTTGCATTTGCCGCAGTTGGCTTTTTTATAACTCTCTTTTTTTGGTACATTGTTTACACTAAAACAGTGTGGACATACTACTCTCATCTCTAACTCCTTTTTTGACGCAATTATATACTTTTAAAGAGTAAAAAAATGCTACTTTAGTTACAAAAGAAGACTACTCTTGTGCTTTAAAAAATTCTATTCTCTCTGCCATACCAAAGTCTGGATTCTCTTTTGGTTCAAGAACAACCTGTGCGAGAGTTTTATTATCGTTATTGACAACTATTGGAGCCAGAAAGTTTATTGTTGATTTTTCAAGAGGTTTTTGAATAAGTAAAATATTATAAACACTAATGTTCGTATTATCATTAATTTCTAGCAGTTTTTTCATATCTTGGGGCAAATCAAAACCATACTCTCTAAGTAGATATGGATTAACGAGTGTGAAAGAGATGTTTTTATCATTAGTATCACTCATCTTGGAAAAAAGGTCATCTATCGGTTCTATTACAACTTCTTTTGTCTCTTTAAAACCCAGTATTTCACTAACAACTCTGTAACTCATCTCTATCCTTTAAAAAGAACCCTCTTTATATTTTAGGCTATTTGCTACTATATAAAATATGGAGTTCTTAACAGTTGATATATTATAGCACGCTCCAATGGCAAATGCAAACATATTATCGTTATTTATTATAGTGATACCGTCACTTAAATCTAGGAGATGGAGTTTTTCATTTTCAGGAAGTTTTGCATCGATAACATCGCTAAAGAGCAACTCCAAACCTATCCAGTCAAAAGCCCTTGCTTTGTCTTGTGCTGTAAGGGTGAGTTTTATCTGCGATGCAGAGATAAGCTCCAGTGTGCGCAGCTCAGCATCTTTAAAATTATCGAATCTTTCTAAAAAAGCAGGGAGCTGCGTTTGGCTGAGCGGTCTCATCTTATTGACAACCTACACACTCCATTGATCTGTCTTCTACATCGTTTGCCATTTCAGGTGATTGTGAACGTAGGTAGTAGGTTGATTTGAGACCGAGTTTCCATGCGAGCATATAGATCTCATTGAGGTATCGTCCACTTGCTTTATCAAGAGTAATAAAGATGTTGAGCGATTGTCCCTGGTCTATCCATTTTTGTCTGATAGCAGCCGCTTTTATCAGTATGGTTTGATTGAGATCATAAGCAGGTGTGTAGTAGCTCCAAGTATCTGGTGAGAGGTTAGGCACAACAACAGGGATGAGTCCGCTCAGATTCTCTTCTGACCACTTGCGTTTAAATACCGGCTCAATCGCCTGTGTAGTTCCTGTAAGGATAGAGATAGAGCTTGTCGGTGCAATAGCCATCAAGTAACCGTTTCTCATTCCCTGTTTTTTTACTTTGGTGCGTAGTTCATCCCACTCATATTTTGAAGCGAAGAGCCCGCCACGGTCAACAAGGTTGATAACATCGGCGTTTGCATGGTCTTGAGGCATAATTCCTCTGCTCCACTTACTTCCTTCAAATTCAGAGTAAGAACCTTTTTCAACTGCTAAGTCTGATGAAGCTGAAATAGCATTATAAGCAACCGCTTCCATTATTTCATCTATCTTGTCAAAATGCTCTTGTGAACCCCACATAATTTTAGCTTCTGCAAGCATTTGTGATTCACCCATAACACCAAGACCGATTGAACGGCTTTTAATGTTTGTGCGTTTTACCTTCTCTACAGGATAAAAGTTCAAATCAATAACGTTATCCAAACATCTGATAGCTGTAGGAACGATTCTGTCTATATCCTCTTTCGTATTTATTTTCGAAAGGTTGACTGAAGCGAGATTACATACAGCGGTTGCACCGTCTATCTTCTCTTTTTCTACTATAAATATCTGCATACCGCCTAGTGAATCTAATGCTGTTACTTTTTTTGCAGGTTTTTCTATACCACTGTCAACTTTGACAATCTCATCCTCTTCATAGCTTACAGTGTCACCATTTTCAAAAATGAATTTGATTTTATAGTGATTTGGCTGTGTGTTTTGAAAGATCTCTGTACATAAGTTAGAGCTTCTGATAATACCAAAATGATCGTTTGGATTCGCACGGTTTGCATTGTCTTTAAAACAGAGAAAAGGTGAACCTGTTTCAAAGTAAGAAGTAAGGATTTTTTTCCACAAGTCTTTTGCTTTGATTTTCTCTTTTATTAGATTTTCATCCTGCTCTAGCTCCATATAACGTTTGTTAAACTCATCTCCATAGAGATTTGTAAGTTCACGTACATCATAAGGGTCAAAGAGCGTCCAGATTGCATCCTCTTGAACTCTTTGCATAAAAAGGTCATTTAACCACATAGCAGGAAACAGGTCATGTGCACGGCGGCGCTCTTCTCCGGAGTTTTTCTTCAGGTCTAAAAAGTCATTGATATCTATGTGCCACGGCTCAAGATAAACTGCGATGGCACCTTTTCTTGTTCCTAACTGATCAACTGCAATAGCAATATCGTTTGTTATTTTTAAAAATGGAATAGTTCCACCTGCTGCATTTTTATGCCCGTCAATAAATGAACCCATAGAGCGAACCTGTGTCCAGTCCCAGCCTATACCTCCCCCAAATTTTGAAAGCATTGCCATCTCTTTGTAAGCATCAAAGATACCTTCAATATTATCCGGAGTTGAACCTATGTAACAAGAGCTTAACTGGTGTCTTGGTGTTCTTGCGTTTGAGAGAGTCGGTGTAGCTAACATCACTTCAAATTTACTTATCATGTTATAAAATTTGATTGCCCACTCTTGACGTTTCTCTTCACGCTGTGCTAAGAACATCGCTATTGCCATAAACATATGTTGTGGTAGTTCTATAGGATTGGAAGTTTTATCTTTGATGAGATAACGGTCATAAAGTGTTTTTATACCTAGATAATTAAACTGTAAATCACGTTCAGGTTTGATATGTTTTTCAAGTTCATCAAGATCGTACATCTCTTTGAGACCTAAAAGTATACGCCCCTCTTTCTCACCTTTTTCAAAGTATTTTTCAAGTTTGCAGTATCCGGTAAAACCGTTTACTTGATGGTAGAGATTGAAAAGGAAAAGACGTGAAGCAACAAAAGTCCAGTTTGGTGCATCAATGTCGATTTTATCAACAGCGGTTTTGATAAGCGTCTCTTGAATCTCTTTTGAAGTAATACCGTCACGAAAGTGAATTTGCGCATCAACTTCAAGTTCGCTTTGACTTACATTTTCTAAGCCTTTTACAGCGGCAGAAGTATATTTTTGGATTTTTGAAATGTCTAAAGGTTCTGTTCTTCCATTTCTTTTTATAACTGTTATCATATATTTCCCTAAAGTGATATTACAAATTTTTCACATAATTATTAGTAAAATAATTACATAAAAAATTATGCTTAATAAGATTTGATTTTATCTAAAAAACTCTTAAATTTAGAAATAATTTTTGGAGAAAAATATAGAAATAATGAGCTTCTGTTACAAATTGTATTGAATAGGATTAAGTGATAAATCCAAGGAAAAAGAAAGTGAATAAAGAGTGAGTTTTTCTTATCTAAAAACTCACTAACTCTTTACTATTTAAAAACTCTTTTGAAAATATTATCAACGTTTTTAGTGTAGTAATCATAATTAAAACACTCACGTATCTGCTCTTCGGAGAGTTTGCTTCTAAGCTCTTCATCTGCTAGAAGATGATTTAGGTAGAGAGACTCTCCTTTTTCATTAACAGTCGGTTTTCCATGTTGGATCTCTTCCCAGACTTTCATCGCGTTTCTTTGTACGATTCTGTATGCATCTTCACGGCTTACCCCCTGTAGTGGAAGTTCAAGTAGAACACGTTGAGAGAAAACAAGTCCTCCTGTAAGGTTGAGATTTCTCATCATGTTTTCAGGGTAAACAGTTAAGTTCGAGATAACATTGTTCATACGGTGAAGCATAAAGTCAGAAGTGATGAATGAGTCAGGCAACCAGAAACGTTCAGTTGATGAGTGAGAGATATCACGCTCATGCCATAGCGCTACATTTTCCATCGCAGGAGCAGCATAGGCACGTATCATTCTTGCAAGACCTGTGATGTTCTCTGTCAGGATTGGATTGCGTTTGTGTGGCATTGCAGATGAACCTTTTTGTCCTTTTGCAAAATACTCTTCACACTCATATACTTCTGTTCTTTGCCAGTGACGAACCTGAACAGCAAACTTTTCAATAGAACTTGCCATAAGCGCCAAAGCAGTTGCAAGACGAGCATAACGATCACGTTGGATAACCTGGTTTGAGACAGGAGCAGGTTTTAATCCCAGCTCTTCACATGTGTACTCTTCAAGCTCAAGCGGTGCATGAGCAAAGTTCCCCATTGCTCCACTTACTTGACCTACGGAGATAACCTCCATAGTCTGCTCAAGGTTTTCGAGATGGCGTTTCATCTCATCATACCAAACTGCAAGTACAAGACCAAAAGTGATTGGCTCACCATGTATACCGTGTGAACGACCAACCATAAGAGTCATCTTATGTTCCATCGCACGTTTTTTGATTGATTCCATTATCATTTTCACATCTTCGATGATAAGAGAGAGTGAATCTTTCATTTGGAGTGCTACAGCAGTATCAATAGTATCTGAACTTGTCATACCATAATGGAACCAGCGAGATTCATCACCGAGTGTTTCAGAAACAGAAGTTGTAAACGCAATAAGGTCATGGCGAGTTACAGCTTCTATCTCATCAATACGTTTGATGTCAAATCCTGCATTCTTAACGATTTTGTCTGCATCCTCTTGAGGAATCTTTCCCAGTTTCGCCCATGCTTTTACAACTGCTTTTTCTACATCTAGCCAAGCTTGGTATTTTGCTTGGTATGTCCACTTTGATGCCATCTCCGGACGTGAATATCTATCTATCATCTATTTGCCTTTTTGTAAGTCTCTTTTATGTTAAAATTCGCATAAATTTAAAGTAATCCATTTTACAAAAAATATTGTAAAAAGTTGATTAAATAGGAAACTAATTTGCCATTTGTAATCAAAAAAATGTATGTAAAAGAGAGACAAAAAGCTTTTTTGTATTTGATGAATGAACTTAATTATTCACAAAGAGAAGCCCAGCGGTTTATCTCAAAAGGAAGGGTCTTGGTAAATGGTGAAAAGATGCTTAAAACCGCAGGAGAGATTGAGGGAGAGATTGAGTTTATCTACTTTGAGCCTATTACCAAAGGTCTAAAACCTACATATGAAGAGTCAGAATTTGTTGTATTTGATAAACCAAGCGGTGTGCTTATTCACCCCCAAACAAAAAAGACACCCTACTCTCTTATAGACGAATTAAAGTATCAGTTTGGTAGAGATGCTAATATCGCTCATAGAATTGACCAAGAGACGAGCGGCTTGGTTCTATGTGCTAAGAACAAAAGTAGTGAGAGAGATATTAAAATGATGTTTCAAGAACGTGAGATGAAAAAGAAGTATCTTGCAATGGTTCATGGAGAGTTTAAAGATGAGCTGTGTGTGGAAGCACCACTTTTACGAACACAGGCGCAGAGTGCACTTGTGAGAATGGTTGTAAAAGTTGATGAATCCGGAAAAGCATCAAAAACAGATTTTAAACCTTTGAAGTATTTTCCTCAACTCAATATGACTCTTGTCGAGTGTTCTCCTCACACGGGAAGACAACATCAGATACGAGTACATTTGTTTCACGTGAAACATCCGATTGTCGGTGATCCTATCTATGGACAGAGTGAAGAAAATATAATTAAATTTTTAGATAGAGAATTAACACCGCAAGATAGAGTAGATAATTCTGGAGCAACGAGACTTTTACTCCATGCAAGTGAATTGGAGTTTGAACTTTATGAAGAGATGTATCATATAAAAAGCAACGTTGATTTTGAACAGCTTTCACTTGCCTCGCTTAATGTGAATTAATTATTTAAAAAGTGAAAGTTTAATGATTCTAATAATTATATCCACTGCGTTTAGCTTGTAGTTATTCTCATATGTGAATAACTTTTCAGAAGAGATAATTTTTTTCTTTAGAAATATGTGAATAAGTAGCTAAAAAGCTCTTAAAGCCCTATAGTAGGTACTTTAAGTTAAATAAAAAGAAACTATAAGCTATAATTTATATAAAAAAACTCTTAATTTTATGAGAAATTTTTAAATTTATGAGAGTGATTTTATTAAATTATTCACAAGTTAGAACAATGTGTGAATATTACACATTCATCACTTTAAGTGAAAAAGTTAAAGTTTAAAATATTTGTTTTGGAGATATATTTTTTTAAGATTAGTAAGGTATTATTACACTCATAGACGACCTCCCTGGTGTGTTGGTCGTCTGCTATGTTAGTTTTTAGTCTTCTTTAGTCGCAGCCCACATAAATCCGCCAACTCCAACAGCAAATACAATTACCAACAGAATAACCTCTGCAATATCTACACCAGTAAAATCACCCATAGTAAGCCTTTATTTAAATGTGTGCAATTATACTCCTAGATTTGTTAGCTAACTGTTAATCTCATCTTGATTTTTTTCTTTTAACTGTCCACAGGCTGCAGAGATATCTATACCTTTTGAATCACGAATAGTGCAGAGCAATCCATGTTGAATGAGATACTCTTGAAAATTCACCATATCTTGACGTGTTGGTCTCTCATACGGTGTTCCCGGATAAGGATTAAAGTATATAAGGTTGACCTTCGCTTTAATACCTGAGAGTAATTTAACAAGCTTTTTAGCACTGCCTAGGTCATCATTTTTATTTTTAATGACCAAATACTCGAACATAACACGTTTGCGGGTATCTATAGGAAAGCGTTTTACCGCTTCTATGATTGAGTTAATGTTGTGTGCTTTGTTCATAGGTATTAGCTCTGTACGCAGCTTATCATCTACAGCATGCAAAGATATAGCGATGTGTACGCCTAAATCCATCTCGCCAAGTTTGTCTATTTTATTACTAAGTCCGCTTGTACTAACAGTTTGGCGTTTTGCAGATATTGCCAAGCCATCTTTTTCTTTAAATATTTCAATAGCTTTTGCAAGATTATCCAAATTGTCAAGTGGTTCACCCATGCCCATATAGACGATATTTATTTTACGATTATGCTTATGGTTATTATCACGTTTGAGATTTACTACCTGTGCTACAATCTCACCGGCAGTTAAATCCCTTGTGAAACCGCCTTTGGCTGTTAGACAAAACGAGCACCCTACTTTACAGCCAACTTGTGTTGAAACACAGATACTGTATTTTGCTTCATGTAGTAACTCCCCACTCTCATCATACTGTGCATCTTTCATTTTCAGCCAAACTGCTTCGACTGTTTTGCCGTCTTGAAGCTCAAAGAGATACTTGATAGTTCCGTCACTTGAAATCTCTTTTCTCACTATTTTCATAGGATTTATGCAGTATTTTTGTGAAAGTTCCTCTTTCATTGCCTTTGGAATGTTTTTCATATCATCAAAATTTTCTGCATATTGATGATAAAGCCACCCATAGATTTGTTTGGCACGGAAAGATGGTTTGACTAACTCTGTTAGCTCTTTTAATGTGAAGTCAAGGAGAGAGGGTTTTGTTTCGCTCATTTTTTTGTGAGTTCCTTAATACGTTTTTTAACATGTTCTTCTAGTAACACTTTGGCTCTGTCATGGTTTTTGAGAAAATCTTCATGGGCATTTTCGTTTGTGTAGTTTGTTATACAAAATACTCCGCCCGCAGGAATATCAAACTCCTGAGCAACCTTTAAAATAGAGAAAAATTCCATATTTTCGATACCTACACCAAACTTTAAAAAGTTCTTTGTAAGTGCTGCGTTTGTAGAGATATAGTTTGAAGAGTTTACTACTATATCTTTTTTGTTAGTTGTGTTAGTTGTAACAACATTATCCAGAGGTGTGTAGGCATCATTGTTTAAAAATGCCAGTTCAATGTTTGCTGCCGTTTTTGATTCAACTATGTCAAATATCTTCTTTTCACCGTAACTTCCAGCTGTTCCGACAAAGAGTAAGAACTCCGGTTTGTCAAACAAACAGAGTCTTGTTATATTCATCGCACTTTCAATCAGCCCTACTCCCATAGGAGTAGCAAAAGAGAAGTTTTCACTATTTCCTGCACAGATAATCATTTTAAAGTCTTACAGGGATATTCTGCTCATGCAGATAGTGTTTTAAATCCATGATGTCTATCTCTTTATAATGAAAAATTGAAGCTGCGAGTGCTGCATCTGCACCATGCTCAAATGCATCTTTGATATGCTCCATCGTTCCGGCACCACCACTTGCGATGACCGGTACATTGACTGCTTTTGAGATCTGCTCTGTAATGTTGAGCTCAAATCCTGCTTTGGTACCATCAGCATCCATTGATGTTAGTAGTATCTCTCCGCTTCCACGCTCCACAACCTCTTTTGCCCACTCTACTGCGTTTATCCCCGTATCGACTCTTCCGCCGTTAAGATATACATTATATACGTTACCGGTTTTTTTAACATCAATTGCGGTAACAATGCATTGAGAGCCAAATCTTTTTGCACCCTCATCAATGAGTTCTGGTCTTTTGATAGCTGCGGAGTTAACACTGACTTTGTCACAGCCTACATTTAAAAGTTTGTATATATCCTCAAGCTTACGAATACCGCCTCCAACTGTGAGAGGGATAAATATCTCGCGTGCCACTTGTGCAACTATATCTACAATGGTATCTCTATTGTCAGACGAGGCTGTAATATCAAGGAATGTCAGCTCGTCTGCACCCTCTTCATTATATCTGCGTGCAACTTCTACCGGATCACCGGCGTCTTTAAGGCCTACAAAATTAACGCCTTTTACTACACGTCCATCTTTAACATCTAAACAGGGAATGATTCTTTTTGCAAAATAGTTCATCTGAGAGTTTTGTACCTTTATTAATATGCTGAAATTATACTCTAAATTACTGTAGTTGTGTTTAAAAATTTGTACCATATTTTCAGTATGTTTCACGTGAAACAATACACTGTCTATCAAATTTCTTTAATAATTTTAAGGTACAATATTTGAGATTAAATTATTTGGATTACTTATGGAAAAAGAAGAAGTTCTAGAGCATTTACGTGCTGCAAAGGCGGCTCATATCAAATGGGTTCAAAAAGCGAAACTGTTAATAAACGGAATAGATATTGAAGAAGATGCCATTCCTATTGATTCGACAGAGTGTAAATTTGGAAAATGGTTTTACAGTGATGGACAGATACTAAATTCTCTTTCAAATAATCCAATGGAGTGTATGCAAAGTATAGAGAGTTTACATTTTGCACTGCATGATAAATATCTGCAAATTTTTAATATATATTTTTCACAAGAGAAAAAAGCAGGTTTTTTTGCAAAACTTTTTGGTATTAAAAGAAAAAAAGAACTCTCTGAAGAAGAGGTGCAAAAGTCTAGAAAATTTTATGATGAGATGGAGACAATCTCAAAAGAGCTTTTGGAGGAGATAAACCGTCTTGAGAGACGCTTGGTAGCTGTTTCAGAAGAGAAAATAAAATCTTTAGTATAAAAAATAGTTATTTATAGCTCTTTTTTATGCTCTATTACCTTTTTATAAGTAAAGTTCAGATAGACTAAACGGATGAATCAAGAAAGCGTTGTAGCAAAGAAAAAGTTTGGACAAAACTTTCTTAAAGACCAATCAGTCTTAAGAAAAATCGTCGAAGCGATGCCCAAAAATGAGAATAAAATTGTCGAAATTGGGCCTGGCTTAGGTGATTTAACTAAATTTTTAGTTGATGTCAAAAGTGTAGAAGCTTTTGAGGTAGATACCGATTTATGTAAACTGTTACAAAGTACATTTAAAAAAGAGATCGATACCAAGCGACTCCACTTGAACTGTGGGGATGTTTTACAAGCTTGGAAGAGTTCTTTAATTGATGAGCCGTATGACTTGGTGGCGAATTTGCCATACTATATAGCTACGAACATCATACTTAAAGCACTCGCAGATCCAATGTGTAAAAATATACTTGTAATGGTACAGCGAGAAGTTGCGGAGAAGTTTTGTGCTTCTGCGGGTGAAAAAGTATTTGGTTCTTTGGGTATTATAGCTCAGAGTATAGGAACAACACAAATTGTTGTGAAGGTTCCACCGACTGCGTTTGACCCTCAGCCAAAAGTAGACTCTGCTGTTTTTCTTATTGAAAAAAATGCTGATAGAAGTGATACAGATTTTGAGGATATGCTAAGAGTTGCATTTTCGCAGCCCCGCAAAACTCTGATGAAAAATCTCTCAGCAAAATATGAAAAACCACTCTTGCAAGGAGCTTTTGAGGAGCTCTCTCTTACATTAACGATTCGCCCTCATCAAGTAAGCACTCAAGACTATCACCAACTCTATAAAATAACAAGGAGTTTGGATGGCAGAAGAGAAACAAGAGGCACGTCAAAGTAAACCTCAAGAACAACGCAAACCAAATAACAGAAGAAACAATAATCGTAGACCAAATCCTAATCAAAATAAAACTGAGACAGGATCAGGTAACAAACCTAACACAAAAGCAAGTGCTAACAGAAGTAAAAGCCGCAACCGTCATAAGAGACAGCCCTCTCCGATTGATGAAAATTTAAAAGCTTTTGTTGTTAAAAATCAAGAAGGGCAGAAACAGAGACTCAATCCTCACTATAAATTGGATTTGAACTCAAAAGCAAAAATACGTGTAACTCCACTTGGTGGACTTGGTGAAATCGGTGGGAATATCGCTGTCTTTGAAACAGATAATGAAGCGATTTTAGTCGATGTAGGAATGAGCTTTCCAGATGAGGATATGCATGGTGTAGATATCCTAATACCGGATTTTTCATATCTTCATGAGATAAAAGATAAGATTGTCGGTATTATTATTACGCATGCCCATGAAGATCACATCGGTGCTATGCCATATCTTTTCAAAGAGTTGCAGTTCCCTATTTATGGAACACCGCTTCCTTTGGCAATGATAGGGAACAAATTTGATGAGCATCATTTAAAAGATGCCAGAAGACATTTTAATCCTATTGAAAAAAGAAAAGTATATAAAATCGGTAATGATTTTGAGGTAGAGTGGATGCATATGACACACTCCATCATCGATTCATCTTCGATTGCAATTACTACTGCAGCAGGTACTGTAATCCATACAGGTGACTTTAAAATAGACTATACTCCTGTTGATGGCTATCCTGCAGATTTACACAGACTTGCTTACTATGGAGATAAAGGTGTTTTATGTCTGTTAAGTGATTCTACTAATTCACATAACCCTGTCGCAACAGCATCAGAGTTAAGTGTTGCGCCTGCTCTTGACAGAGTCTTTTCACGTGCTGAAGGACGTGTAATCCTCTCAACATTCAGCTCAAATGTTCATCGTGTCTACCAAGCAATTCAGTATGGTGTGAAGTATGGCCGTAAAGTATGTGTGATCGGGCGTTCTATGGAGCGTAATCTTGAAGTTTGTATGCAGTATGACTACATCAAATTTCCAAAAAATATCTTTGTTGAGCCTGAAGATGTTGGAAATATGAGCGATAAAGATGTACTTATCGTGACAACCGGTTCTCAAGGTGAGGCGAATTCTGCACTCTTTAGAATGAGTATCGGTGAGCATAGACACATTAAGATCAAGCCGACAGACCTGATCGTACTCTCTTCTCGTGCAATTCCTGGGAATGAAGGTTCTATCTCAAAAATGTTAAACCACTTACAAAAATGTGGCGCAAAAGTGGCGATGGACAGAGATATTCATGTTTCGGGTCATGCTTCTATTGAAGAGCAGAAACTGATGCTGCGTTTAGTAAATCCTAAGTTCTTTTTACCTATTCATGGTGAGTATAACCATGTTATGAAGCATAAAGAGACTGGTATGATGTGTGGTGTTCCTGAGAGAAACATCCTGCTTATGAGTGATGGTGAACAGATAGAGATCGCACCAAAATATATGCGTAAAGTAAAAACAGTCAAAACTGGTAAAACATATATTGATAACCAAAATAACCATGAAATCGAAGATGATATCGTTATGGATCGTCAAAAACTTGCATCTGAGGGTATCGTTATGATGGTTGTACAGGTAAGTGAGCAGACAGGTAAAATGATGGACAAGCCAAAAGTGACAACGTTTGGTTTGGTCTCAGACAGAAAAGACAAAGCATTTGCAAAAGAGATGGAAGAGATAGTTGAAAATTTCCTTCTCAATATGAAACCTGGCATGATAGGTAACCCTAGAAGTTTAGAGGGAGACCTACGCCAAGTTGTAAGAAAACATATCTATCGTAAAATGAAAAGATATCCTCTTATCGTTCCTACAATTTTTATTCACTAAATTATTTCCCCAAGTTTTTATTTGGGGAATTCTCATCACATCACTTTTTCAGCAAATTATTGATACCCTACCATTATAAAAACTATTAAAGGCATAATCTTGTCAGACAAAAAAAATATTGAATTTGAAAACGCAGTAAAGATCATGATGGAACATGTTGGAGAGGATCCTTCACGTGAAGGTCTACGTGACACTCCTGCGCGTGTACGTAAATCATTTGAATTTATCTACGGCGGCTACAAGGAAGATCCTGAAGCTATTTTAAAAAAAGCACTCTTTACAACAAGTAATGATGAGATGGTTCTTGTCAAAGATATAGAGTTCTACTCTACTTGTGAACATCATCTTTTACCTATTATAGGACGTGTTCATGTTGCATACATTCCTGATGGTAAAGTAGTAGGTCTTTCAAAAATTCCACGTGTTGTAAATGTTTTTGCACGTCGTATGCAGATTCAAGAACAGCTTACTGAGCAGATAGCTGATGCTATTATGGATACAATTACACCAAAAGGTGTTGCAGTTGTTATTCAGGCGCGTCATATGTGTATGGAGATGCGAGGAGTAGAAAAAATCAACTCTACAACAACATCTTCAGCACTTCGAGGGCTATTTAAAAAAGACGAAAAAACAAGAAGTGAGTTTTTCTCACTTATCAATTCTCCTAGCGGATCTAGATACTAAAAGATGCCGTTTTCATCACTTAAAGAGAAACTTGCAAATAAAAACTACTCTGTTGCGTTTGGAGAGGTTGTAAAGATAAACGCAACTGTTATCATTGCAAAAGGGCTTAAGGTCAGTATCAGTGATATTGTAAAAATAGTCTCAGATGCAAGTGGACAAGAGACGGTCGGGATGGTGACTGAGATTGATGCAGAGCTCTTTTACATCTCCCCTTTTAGTTTTGTGGAGGGTTTTCGTAGTGGTGATAAAGTATTTTTAGACTCAACAGGACTCAATATTCCCATAGGCAATGCTCTTTTAGGAAGGGTGGTTGATCCTTTTATGCGCCCAATTGACGGTAAAAGCAGTATCAGTAATACAAAACTGATGCCGATTATAAAAGCACCTATAGCGGCTATGAAACGGGGTATGATAAATGAAGTCTTCAGTGTCGGCGTGAAGAGCATTGATGGGCTTTTGACCTGTGGAAAAGGGCAAAAGCTGGGTATCTTTGCGGGTTCGGGAGTCGGTAAATCTACGCTTATGGGGATGATTGTCCGTGGGGCGGATGCACCCATTAAGGTTGTTGCTCTCATCGGTGAACGTGGACGTGAGGTTCCTGAGTTTATTGAGAAAAATCTTGGCGGAGATTTGACAAATACCGTTGTAGTGGTTGCAACCTCTGATGACTCCCCTTTGATGCGAAAGTATGGAGCATTTGCTGCAATGAGTGTGGCAGAGTACTTTAAAGACAAGGGTGAGGATGTTTTATTCATTATGGATTCAGTGACACGTTTTGCCATGGCTCAGCGTGAAATCGGTCTCGCTCTTGGTGAGCCCCCTACTTCCAAAGGATATCCACCCTCCTCTTTGACACTGCTGCCACAACTGATGGAGAGAGCCGGTAAAGAAGAAGGAAAAGGCTCAATTACAGCCTTTTTTACGGTACTTATAGAGGGTGACGATATGAGTGACCCCATTGCTGATCAGTCACGTTCTATCTTGGATGGGCACATCGTTCTCTCGCGGGAGATGACAGATTTTGGAATTTATCCTCCTATCCACATTCTCAACTCTGCCTCAAG
>Ga0256837_1001440_pt1 | contig 16433 bp, 7 predicted proteins | sample 4562384metaG_FD_185976 | JGI IMG/M metagenome (GOLD analysis project Ga0256837, IMG submission 185976) | Hydrothermal vent microbial communities from Guaymas Basin, Mexico - 4561-384 | ecosystem: Environmental > Aquatic > Marine > Hydrothermal vents | place: Mexico: Guaymas Basin | collected...
TAAAAACATATTTTATAGAGCTGTCGTTGAAAATAATGACGATGGCGGAGAGCACGGAAAATGTCAGGTAAGAATATTAGGTATACACCCAGTAAATGCTCAGAGAACAGGAAAAAATATTGGAGTGCCTACAGAAGAATTACCTTGGGCAGAGCTTATGGTTGCTACAAGCTTTCACGGAGGAATGAGTGGTTACGGAATTTCCGCTGTTCCATTAAAAGGTTCTTGGGTTTGGGTATTTTTTGATGGCGGAGATTGGAATAAACCAATAATAGTAGGCCTTATATCAGGAACATCCACAATGGAACGTCCTGATGGTCCTAAAAAAACTTGGGGCTTTCATGATCCTGATAAAAAATACCCAGAAAAAGATAGATTAAATGAACCAGACATCAATAGGTATGCTGCAAATAGAAAAATAATGTCAGATACATTAATAGGAAAGATAAAAGACCCTGATAGAGATAAAGGTATTCCTACTGTAACAGGAAAGACCTGGGATGAGCTAAAAGAGAAAACTTCTGCTGTTAAATATCCTAAAAATACTGTATACGAGACAACTGGTGGATCATTTATAGAATTTGATGAAACAGAAGGCTCAAGGATGCATTGGTTTCACAATACAGGAACATATTGGGAGGTAGTAAAAGAAGGTGATTATACTCTAAAGGTAAAGAGAGATAGGTATGGCATAGTGGATAGAGATTATAAAAAATTAACAAAAAGGGATGAGTTTCAAACCATTCAAAGGGACCATGAATTTAAAGTAGATAGGGACCAGTTTATTCTTATAGGAAGAAAACATGAAGAAACAATAAATAAATCAGTCACACAAACATATAATGACACTCAAACCACTACTGTTTCTAAAGCTGTTACAAGGACTTACAAGGCTACTCTTGATGAAAAAGTAACAGGTGCTGTTAATGAAAAATATAGTGCAGGACAAAACACAGATGGAGGACCACAAATAACCATAAAAGCTGGCGTGATAAAGCTAAATTAAAATATTTTATAAATATCTATAAAAGGAGATAATGTGCCAATAACAGATTATATAGATGTCCCAGAACTTCCTGCTGTTCCAGGATTACCAGATGTGCCGGATATAGATTCTCTTGCGGGACCAGGTGTTACTGACTTTGAGTCATTTTCGTTATTCACTGCCTGTGTTGAAAAGCAAGCTTTATTTACTGCAAAATCATTAAAACTTCAAAGCATAGTTCTTACATCTATGCTATTAATATCGAAAATAAGAAGTGTTATGGAACCTATGCTTGGGATTGAGCAAGATGAATTTACTATTCCTAATATAGGTGACATAAACATTGATATGGGTATAAATAGGATAACAGCCCCAAAAATAGACCCACTTCCAAAATGTTTGTCTGATACTATAACTAATACAGTCAGCACCACAGGAGCAAATGGAATGAAAGATATATTAGATCCTTTTAATTCTGCAATAGATGAGGTCAATTCCCTCACATCCTCTGCTACACCAGCTTTACAAGGAATAGCAAACTCTTTTACAAATAATATTAATATGGGAATAAATGAGGTCAATAAATTCATGAAAAAGACAATGAATAATATTGTATCAAAAGGTGACAAAGAATTGTTTGAAATGCTAGATAATTTTCAAAAGTTTATAAAAGATACTCATTTTGTGGATAATTACAGAGAATGGAAAGATATTTACAGGTGTTTAAAAAATAATTGTAAGCCACTAGAAGATTATCTCTATGATGATGGTTTTTTATATTATGATGACAAGAAAAAAAGATTTATTATTCCTATTGATATAAATAGTGGAAGAATAAGACTAAGAAAATTCTTTGAACATTTAACAAGAGATCAGCAGCGTCAATGTGATGTTATAGAAAGAAGATATTTCAAATATGTTTCTGATAAGCATGAAGTTCTGGCGAAAGCAGCACAAGAGGCTAAGAAAAAAGGCATTGAAGATAATAAAAATCCTTTTAAAGAAGTCCTTAATACTGAAACAAATAAAGTGACTGACACTTTTAATAATCTATTTTAGGAGAAATGAATGAACTATACAGATATATCATCAGATTTGAATTCAAATAAACGGGCAGTCAATGAATCTGCCATATTTAATGCGCTAAATAATATTATATCTACACCAAAAGGCAGTGTACCAGGACACCCTGAATTTGGTTGTGGAATGGACAGATATATTTTTGAGTTAATGGACCCAATGGTTAAAGAGGCAATAAAAGGCGAAATTATGTATGCCATAAATAGATGGGAAGAAAGAATAAAAGTTACAGAAATAGAAATTAATGATGACCCAGATTATAATAGAGTTGTTATTAAGATAAAATATACTATAATGAATGATGTTAAAAGTAATGAGTATGATTATATCTACAAACAGGAACTAGTGTAATGTTTCATTCTATAAATAATCTAAAAAGAAGGAGCAAACAATGTTACCTATAGTTCCATATGAATTAGAAGAAATCAAAAATGAGCTAAAAAGAAAAGCCATTGACGAGCTTGGATTGGTTGATGCTGAGTATGAAGGTTCAAATATAAGTCAGTTAATAAATCTATTGGCTTATTCAACACTTATGAATAACACAAATTTATCCTATGGATTAAATGAAATGTTTATTTCTCAGGCCATTGACAGAAAAAATGTTATTAAACATGCTAGGCAAATGGGTTATACTCATAAGAGAAATTTGTCATTTCAGTATAAAATAAAATTAAAAACAAAGAAAGAAGGTAAATTAACACTTCAGAAATATACGAATTTCAGCAGTAATGGAAATAACTATGTTTATCTTGAGGAAGATATTACAGATACTTATGGAACTTATGTTTATATTAAGGAATTAATAAATGAATATAATAATGATGCCTCTACATTATATAAAGACCTTGTTGTTGACGATATAGTTATTACTGAAGAAAATATACCATTAAAGGTGCTTGATAAATCAACCACTGGTACAACTAGACTTCTTTTACAGACTTTATCAGGGGATTTAATCCCACAATTATCTGAGACTTTAACACAAGATGTTTATGTATATGATAATATGTCACCAACAGGATATAGGAATTTTATAAAAGTGGGTACAGTGGATACATTCCTTAGAGATGATGCCACTAATATGTTCAAGGTTCAGATAACAATCGAGGATGGGGTTATATTCCCGATCTTTACCACTGTTGAATATTCTACTACTATCACTGATAATAAATTGGAGGATGTTACTGCTCAACCAATTAGATACATTAATTCAATAGTTTTAACTAATCCTAATGATAGTGATGATATAATTAATGTAGATGTTTCTGAACTTCAATATATTCATGATGGAGCTGATTATGATAATAATGTCTTATTTCCTGACAATATTATTAATGCCAGTGAGAAACATAAAGTTGATGCAGACTCAGGTCTTAATGATGGTGAACTTGCAGATACTGTTACATATTTTACCCCTTATAATGAGATGATTACAAATTCTCTTGTTGATGTTCTTATCGACTTCGATGGAAGAATTATGACTATAAAAACAGAGGACCTTAGTGTAGATTATGAAAATAATAAAGTAGGAATATATGAAATTAATACTCCTAAAGTTTCAGAACAAACAGATACAGATGATAATGATGTTATTGTTGATGCTACAATAACAATAGATGATACCATTAAAAGTGTTAAGTATATTACTGTGATAAAAAAAGACACTGGAGAAAGATTTACCATTGACTATTTTAGTTTTACTGACAATACAATAACTATTTTAGATTCTGATGGGAATAAGGATAATCAATATGATGATGGATATAGTGCAGAAATAGATTATGATAATATAGAAGATTTGACTAAATATAATATAACAATAGATTATGCTTATACAAAAGATATAACAGGTTTTTCTGCTGTTGTTAATTATTCTTATGATAAAGGTGCCGATGGTTATTTAGATAAGAGATTTTATTTTAGTGACCTTAGAGGTGAATATATATGGAATGAGACATTCAAATCAGATACAAACCCTCACGGTTGGAGTGGTTTCTATGCTTCTGATTTTGATTCAGAAACCAATGTTCTTTATTTTGATGTTTCAAAAAGATATGATGAAGATGGAAATCTTTTAGGTTTTCATAACGAATATGTTGAAATACTTGATGATGATAATACATTTCTTCCAGCATTGCCTTTGGATAAAGCGATGAAAACACCCTTCAAGAAAAGTAGGTTGTTCTATGCCAAAAAGACAGTTGATATTGATGGAAATGAGATATATAATCCTGTTCCAGGTACATGCTTTGCTTCAGTTAATTTATTAAGTAGAAAAGATGAATTGGAAGTAATTGTTAAAGAAGGAAACATGAAAAGATATAGTGCTACCGATGATGAAGGTAACCTATTATATCCTGAGCTTATCGTTAAGGTAAATGAGGCAATGGCAGAACAAGGATACTTTACTATATTTGCTCCTAATATTGAGCATAATGGTATGGAAATGTTCGTAACCAGAATTATGCCTGATGGTTCAGTAGAATATGATGCTCCTTGGGTTCAAAGGGATTATTTATTGGCTGAAAATACAGATACAAACCAATCGGCAAAACCTGTCCCATCAGATTATGAGACAGATGATGAATATCAAACAGCATTGATTTTATGGCAAAGACAAAGGGTTGAGGAGAGTTTTGTTGTTCAATCCAATCTTGAATATGAAGATTATGTTAATGTTTATACCAAATATGCTGGTACTGGTGTTGCTATGACTCCTGACTTTACGATAAAAATGAATATTCTTGACTCAAAAGGTTTAAAAGGAAAAGCAGCAGGGCTAATTGAACCCATTGATAGTGAAGAATTTGAAGCTAAATATTATGTTGAAAGTTCGATGACTCCTTATGTTCTTCATACTGAGGGTACAGACCTCGAGTCAACAGATAGTATTAGGAAAAATGCTCCACAATTTAGCAATACTTCAAATAGGGCTGTAACAAAAGCTGATTATAAAACAATCTGTGAAGCTCAACCTTTTATCTCGTCTGCTCAGGTTTGGGGTGGCGAAGAGATGCCAGCATCACTTGCTGGTGACACATCAGAGAAAAGGTATGGACAAATTTATTTTGCTATTATACCTTATTCAAAACCTTATACTTTTGTGAGAGAATTGAGTACATATAAATTAGATAATGTAGGAGAAAATGAGTTATTCTTCCCTAGTTATTTCCAAATAACAGGAAAAGAATCTTATGCAGATACAAGTATTATAAGAAAAGATGATAAAAATATTTTATTTAGCGTTCTTGAGAATTATAAAATTATTACTTTGCAATTAAATTATACAAAAGCAATATATATTGATATGAAAGTTTCTATTGACGTGCTAAAATATAAATTTGGTCAAACAATACTAGAGACAAATGAACAAATGTTCCAAAGTACAAGAACTTTTATGGTTAAACAAATTGAACAATTCGATAGTACATTCTATCTCTCATCTTTGACCAGACACATAGATGCTGATTTAGGTGATGACTATGGTTTGAATGCAGATATATCTTTTAGTGTTGATTTATATGATAGCTATGAAAAACCCGAAGATGGAACATTCAAAAATAAAACTATGACTAATCTAGCAATGCCAGATGTGCCCACACCTAATCCTACATATACGGGGATTAATTATACTGGATATAATGATGAATGGGTTTTTGAAATGCCTATTGAGATGCCATTAGAAGATTTATTTGATGATGATTTTGTGACAGATGCTGGTATTATTCAAAGGGGTACAATGAATATACAAAATATTACGAATTGTAATACCGAAAATTTTTGTTTTGGTAGCCTATATATGGAACTGGATGATGGGACTTTCGTTGCTTTGGATAAAGATGGTGTTCAAGAGCCACAAGCAACATCAAGCTCAGAAAGAATTGAAATCTGCGTAATGTATAAAACAGGATTTCAATTAGACCTTGACGATGGGCATAATACATATACAATACCTGCAGGGACAGAATTTAAGGTTGGTAGCTATGTTATTTCAAGAAATGAGAGTATAATCTTATTGAATATTAATACTCATGGGAAATTAAACATCCTAAATCCTAGAGTTCATATAGATTCAAATACAATAGACCCAGATAAACCTGATGCAGGGGCTGTTGAAAATATCTATATACCAGAAAAAACGATAGGAACAAAAACAATAGATGGTGTACCTGTTGATAATATAGTAAGGGAAATAGCATTGCCTAGAGATTACTTTATGAATGCCATTAGGACCCTATCTATAAATCCTAAAAATAAAAATATAGCCTTTACAAAGAATGTCTTTCCTAGACTAAGAGAGGTTAAATTTTTAGACTAATTCTAAATTATAAACTTTTCTTCCCTTTATAAATAATATTAAAAATGGGGGAAGAAAAGTTGGCTATAAAATCTGAACTAGAAACATCATTAGATATTGTCTCACCACAGACATTGAAAGATAATGAAGCTATTGACAAATTATTAGAATTATACTTCTTAAACCTGCGTGACCAACAAGAAATTTCTGAAGACCCTGTAAATTTACTTGATGCCAATTATCTTATTAAAAAAATTGATGAAGGAGCCAAAGGAGTAGGTTATAAGGATGTTAAATCAGAACTTTTTAAGATACACCTTGATGAGATATATAAAATATTCGAGGATGTTCAGGACAGCGATAAAATATATGAAAAATATAAAGAGATATATTCAACACTAAACATACCCACTGATTCATTAAAAGTTGATTTTAATCTTGATGATGAAATAAATGATGAGTATATCACTGCTTCAAATTCATATAAAACGAAGAAAGGAACTAAAGCAGGTTTCTTCTTTGTAAATGATATTATTAATAAGGTAAACATTGACCCACTAAACTCTGATCCTTATTTCCAAATAGAAGAAGGCCTTGATGGCGATTTGAGTGTGCCTTATGCTTATACAGTTAAAGCATCTCTATATAAAGAAGTTTTTCAAGAAACGATATTACCACTATCTCACCCTGTGGGATTTAACTGGCACTTTTTTAGATTATTATATCTCACTTTAGTTGATCATTTTGGCTTAATTGAAACCAAAACAATGACAGATTTAACTTTAACTTGTTATTCTTTAACAAATAAAGAAGATATATCAAGACAGGTATTACTAAAATCATCACTAGATTCTTCAAACGTTAAAACTATTACTCCTGGTGAGTTTGGTTCTGTTAAGAATTTTTATATAGCAAAAGATCAAGAAGATAGAGAACAAGTTATAATAGATTTTTATAGTACAAGACCTTACCCATCAGATAATACTACACAGAATGGTTATAGACTACTAAGAGATTATGATGGAAGAGTTGTAATATTTGAAAGACAAGATGAAATTCTTTATACTAATCAAGATGGTGAAGAAGAAATAATAAATCTTGAATTAGAAAAGGTTGAGCTTGTAGATAAAAGACAAGGTGAACTTGAGGTATTTAAGAGAAAGAAAATTATTCTCGGTCGAGAAGTTGAGGTAATCACTGATATTAGGTTCAAAGAATATAGTATCTTTGATCTTTCCGAAGTTAAAATAAGGTATTCTTTTATAGGAGGAACACCATTAGCACAAGGTGAGGAATTAACAGACCAAAATAGACTATGGAATTATTCATTATTAGAATTAAAAAATAAGGTAATTTCTCCTAATAAAAAGTTTTTTGAAAATGTTGATTTTAGTAGAAAAGATATTATCGAAGGATCTGCTGAGCAATTCTATGGTAGAGTTATCGAAGATAGAGGTATGAACTGTAAGCTTACTTACGAAATAGATTATACCTATGAAGTAACAACATCAGATGTTAGTGATTATGTATCAAATATTAGGAAAGCAGAAGCATTAAAACAATTAAATAATCCTGACTATAAAGATAATGATGAGAATACAATACAGGAATTTAACCAAAAAGAAACATTCGATAATTGGGCAAGACTAGATCCTAATAATGGTGTTATTGAGATTGGAGAATTGGGTGCATTAGGCAAAATAGGTTCATTTCCAATTGCTGGTGCAAATCCTATTAATCCTATGGATAAAGGTATAGATAATTTCCTCGGTGTTGATGCAGATATTTATAGCACATACGAAACAAAGGATTACCAAGGACTTCCCGTTAAGCTTGACCCTGGTAAGGTCAATGATGAAAGAGTATGGAGAAATGAGGTATATTTTAAGCCAAGTACATATAAAGATTTATCTGATTTAAGTAAGGCAAGTACACAAAATGGACATTCCCTTTTTGAAATAACAGCTACACCTGCTATATATGAAAGAGAAAATATAGGCAATGAGACATATGCCGCACATGAATTAAAAAGTGTAAATGAAACAATTTTGATGACTTATAATGAAATAGCCATTGATCCTGTGCTATCTGCTACAGAGCATATGATAGATGCCAATGGCTCTGATAGAGGGGAATTTCTTGGTTATGCGTTTATAGGTGAAGGTGGATTAAATACTAACTCAGGTTTTAGCACAGATTCTATTGGAGATTTTGTGATCGGTGGATATACTGATGAGAATAATAATAATAACATCTGTGTAAATCCTTATGAACATATATATAGATTAGAAACAAGAGTAAATGCTGATCCTGTTAATCTTCAACTTAATACTTTTGATTGTGAAAGTGCAGATTTTGAATATAATGGTAAATGGGACACGGATAATGCAAACCTAATAGGAGACTCAAGAGGAACACAAACTCCTTATAAAACAAATGAGGATGGAAAAGAATCTTTTGCAGATGAAGCAAATACAACCGACATTACATATGCTCCTTATACAGATGACTATAATTATGAGCAACATGACTATGATATAGGTGAATTAGATACAATAGGAAATTTTTATATAAAAGGACCTATTAAAGATAAATTATTTAATGAGTCTGAAAATGTTGTATCTTATATTCAAATGAATAGAGAAACTACTCTTGAATATAATAATTTCACCAATGCCACAGGAGATATAGGCGAATTTATTATCAATGATGGTAGCGAAATAGGTGGACATATTTATTCTGAAACAGGAACATTTGAGGTTTATCAGGCTGTTTGGAATACACATGAATGGGATTCAGACCATATAAAAAGCTTCGTGTATGGATATACAGAAGGGGACAATGTTAACAAAATAGGTGATGTTAGGAATAATGGTAATGACGATAATATCTATGGACAGGATAATGGTAAGAGAGATTCATACGATAATCCTATCATAGAAGGAGTTTTTGCTGTTGAGAAAAATATTACTGACATTACATATGCTCCTTATGAGGATAGATATGACTATGAACAGCATGATTTTAGTATAGATGACTTAAAGACAATAGGAAGCTTTCTGATAGGAGGTTTACATAGACCTATCACTGAGGATGATTCAGAGGACCACTTCATTAATATGAATAGAAGTCCTGAGTTTGATTATGCTCCAGGCTTTGATTGGAAATCATTATATGCTGTTAATAATCATCTTAATCAATTTAATGAAGATGACACCATAGGTGATAGTTTATATATTGGTGGTAAAGTTACATACGATTTTGGTGATGTTAATGGATATGCTGATCCTGTTAATCTTAATGCGACAGCTTCAGATAAATCTATATTTAATGTAAAATTTGGTAATATCGGCGGGGAAACGGAAGACCTCAGAGAAAATGAGGTATCATTACACTGGGTAGGAGACTCCGAAACAGGTTCTTGGGAACACTACAAAACACAATTTGATGGTTTTAATAATGTCCCAACTTTTGTTAAAGAAGAAGATGGTTTTGAGAATAAATTAGAACATTCTGAATTAAGTTCTATATACAGAGATTATTGGGAAATTGAAGAACAAAATTATAATATTGGTTCAGATGATGAAGCAACATATGTTGGAGGTATACCTAGACCTATTACAGAGAGTACATTAGATATAATAACTTGGAATCTTACAGTAGGAAACCTTTATAGATACCCGACATATGTAGACTTAATAAGAACAGGTGATAATGATCTAATAGGTGAAGGATATATAGGTGGTTCATTAACTCATGATGAGTTAGTGGATGCCGAAATATATAAGGACATATATACAGATGCAGAAGAAACTCATGATAAGATAGCTCCTTCTGTTATGGAATATGGTAATTATAGATACATAAACAACCAAAAAGAAATAATTAGACAAATAATAAATGAAGAAACAGGAGAGACGGAAGCAACAATAGCTTCAGAAGATATAGCAAATGATTATACATATAACAATGACATAGAATATTATATGTATAGAAATTATGGTACAGAAATTAATAATTTTGAAATAGGAGACGGTAGTTATGTTGGTGGTGAACTTTCGGATGTTAACGATGAGGAAATGGATGTTCAGTTAAAATCTACTACTATTCATTTCACAGCATTTACGAAACAAGCTTATGTATATAATACATTTGTTAATTCATTAGATGACACTAATACAATAGGTGAAGGTTATATCGGCGGTGAGCTTCAAACAGAAGAAGTTAATGCAGATGTTTATCAAGCAGAATGGAACACACATGAAAAAGATGCTGATAATATAGAGCAAATAAATGAAGAAAAAAGGTTTGAGGAGCATGTGAATGATTATACTCAACCTGCAAATGAGACAGATGGAACAACAGAAACTGTATTTGCAGAAGAAAAGCACAATACAGTTCAAACACATAAAGAAACATTTGATGAATATAATCTAAGAAATGCTGATACTGTTATAGGACAAGGCATGGTTATCGGTGGAACATTAGATAATTCAGATGAAGGACAAATTTTCTATATTGGAGGAGAATTAGTTAATATTATTGATGAGGATAAAGTGAATACTCAAATCCTTATGGGTAATAATTCAAATACAGAACTTGTTGTTGACTCTGCTTTATATATTGGAGAAGGGACAATTGGAGATTCTTATATTAAAGCGAGATTAGTAACTTATACAAGAAGAGATGAAGAGTCTTATATGAATGTTGGTGATTTTGATATTTTCTCAGACGAAGAAAACTGGGAAATGGGTGTTTGGAAAAATGATGGAGATGGTAATTATATTTTACTAGAGGATAATAATGTTTCTGCTGCAAGCTAATATGAGGCAGAAACAAAATAACATTTATAAATAATTATATTAAAAACAAGGAGAAATAAAATGAATTTAAAAGATAAAGTTGATTTCATAGGACATTTTGGAATCAAAATGTACAAAAAAGATGGTTCAATTGAAGAGTATGAAGATAAAAACCTTATTATGGATAAGGCTAGATGGAACATGGCGGAATTAGTAGGAGGCTGGTCAGCAGGTGAACCTATTAATAAATTTGTTCTAGGTACAGAGGGTCATGTTGGTGATGATATTCTTGATTATAAAAAAGTAGGTTCTGATGGTTTTGATTCAACAAGAACAAAATTATTTTCCGAAAGTTCTGGTGCTCAACACTACATCATTCCTTTTACAACATCTGGTGGTGGCACTATTGAAAGTTCTGGAAGGGATAAAACTGTTAATGTAGATACTGCTTATAACAGCAAAGATACTAATACTAAAGAGTCTTGTACTGTTAAAAGAACCGTATCTGAGAGAACTTGTACATATGTTATTACTGTACCTGATGCTAGTGGTAATAATAGTGACTCTGCAACATCTGTTATTGCATATACTGAAGCAGCACTTTATGCTGGGCCAGACATTTTCAGTATGAAAACGTTCCCTGCTAGAGTTAAAGAGGATACCGTTAAATTTGAAATTACTTGGTCAATAATTTTTTAATATTAAGTAAAATATAAATATAATAAACATAGGAGTTTATTATATGAAAAAACTATCAGAAAATGAAATTAAGTCTTTACCTATTAAAGACCGACAAAAATATAAAAGGGAATATAAAAAGTTCCTTTTATATTCAAATGACATACTACAACTAAAACCACTAGAATATATAAATTATATCGAACAAGAATTGGGTGAAAGGGCTTTATATAAAAACAAAGAAGTTCAAAAATTTCTTGAAAGATATATACTAATAAATAATTTAGACTCATACAAAGAAGCCGTATATTGGATTAAGAATGGAATCTCAAAAAAACCATTATGTGAAAGTTGTGGCAAAGAAACTAGATTCAAAAAAGAAGATTTGAAGTATTTAAGTACATGTAGTTCAGGTTGTTCTAATAAGATAAACTCAGAAAATAAAGTGAAATCAAGAAATGAGAATTTTATAAACAAAAAATTAAAAAATACTTTAGCAGCCCTCAAGATTGAATTAACGACAGAATTTAATGGAATAAAGAATGAAAATAGTTTTAGATGTTTAAAATGCAATAATGAATGGAGCCAAGCAACTATTGTCAATGGGATAATTTGTAGAGAGTGTATTCCAAAAATATCAGGATTTTCTATTCAAGAAAAAGAGGTTCTTGAATATATTAGAAGTATATATAAAGGAGAGATATTAGAAAATGATAGAAGTTCAGGTGTAGAATTTGATATATTTATTCCTGAATTAAGTATAGCAATAGAATATAATGGCTTATATTGGCATAGTGCTAAATACAAAGATAAAAAGTATCATCTAAATAAAACAGAAATGGCAGAAAAAAATAATATACAACTTATACATATATTTGAGAATGAATGGATCAATAAACAAAGTATTGTCAAAAGTATTATAAAAGCAAAATTAGGATTTTCAAATAAAAAAATATATGCCAGAAAATGTATAATAAGAGAAGTGCCTAGTAAAGAATCTAATAAATTCCTAGAAGATAATCATATACAAGGAAAAGATAATGCCCCATTTAGATATGGTTTATATCATAATGATGAGCTTGTTCAGATTTTTACATTAAAAAGAAGTCATAGAAGCAAGGATAAGTATCTTGAGTTAAAGCGAAGTGCCAGCAAATTGGAATATACTGTAATAGGTGGATTTAGTAAATTACTAAAATACGCTAAAAAAATTCATAATGAGGCCATTATAACATTTGCGGATAGGAGATTTTCTTCAAAGGATAATATTTATGAAAAATTTGGCAAATATATAGGGGTAACAGATGTTAATCACTTTTGGATAAACGGCATGACTTTGAAATCGAGAGAGGCTTATCAAAAGCATAAATTAAAAGATTCGCTGCCTATATTTGATGAAAATAAAACAGCAATAGAGAATTGTCATGATAATAACATTTGGGAAATATATGATTGTGGAAACTTTAAATACGCTTTATAAATAAAATAAAAAAAGGAGAAATGTTTTGCTAGATAAATTAAACAAAATTTTAAGGTATCCAGAGAATATTCCATGCGATAAAAGGATGCATATGATTATAGGATTATTTCTTAATTCAATTCTTGTGTTCTTTTCACTTAATATCTATATTCATATTCTAATTATGATTATAGTAGCGTGGGGTATAGAATTTTATCAAAAATGGACAAAATCAGGAACATTCGACCATTATGATGCTATTGCTGTAATGGCTGGTGGATTATTATCTTACATACCTATGAAAATTATGGGGTTATAAAATAATATAAATAATATTAGAGTAATATAAGCCTATATGGCCAATGTATTATAATTTAAAATAAGGAATTAAAATGTCTAACGAAATTAGATACTACACAGATGGAGAGCAAGCCACTGCCTCTACACTAAACAGACCTTTAGGTGACCTCGATAATATGGGTCAATATATGTCAAAAGCTCAATTTGAGTCATTAGCAGAAATAAGAAGAAATACTTTCGCAGGTTCGGGATTTATAGATTTTGGTGCAAGACATGAATCATATAAAAATATTAATGAAGGAATCTGGTTATCTAATTCATATAAAAATTGCATTATTATTGGTGATGATAATAATGGTAGTGTAATTTACGATAAAGGAGATAGATTTCCAATTGCTAACATTAATGGAACTTTAATTAAAATAAAAGGAACAAATAAATATTCAGATAGAGATGAAAATTTTATAACATTTCCATCACAAACACCTACTTCTATTGCAACAATTACTGATTCAACAGATATGCCTGTAATGAAACAAGGTGATTTTGCTATTCTTAAGGATTTGGGAAGAGAATTAATAAATAATGGTGATTTAAATGATACTGATATGTATTCATTTTCAGGAGGAAGAGCCGATGTTGTTATTGAAGATAATAAATTAAAAGTAAGTTCTCAAGATGATGCATGGACGTGGTGTGCTTTATATATTAATAGATACAGAAATAAAGTAATTAAAGGCGTAAAATATAAATTGGAATTTGATTTTGTTCAAAATGATGGTGAACATATTACTGTTCACTATTTAGATTCTCCAATTATAATCACAGAAACTGGTCATTATATTATTGAGGGTTATATGAAAAGTGATTTCATTCAAATAGATCTGCATACAAATAATAATAGTGATATTAAAGATTTTATTTTTGATAATTTTTCGTTAAAACAAATAGAAGAACAACCAATTATGGCAATTGGTGATATTGCAGGTGGAGATATTTATGAAAATAATTATGATTTAATAAAAGCAAGAGATTCTATTTCTAGGCAAGACCTAGTATTTTTAGAAACTTGGCATGAAAAAGTAAGTGAAAAAGATATAGTATATCCTTATGGAAATGTTCAATATAGAAGTGGAAATGTAGACGGTCTTTCCGGAATAGATAAAGGTGATTTTACTGGAAAAGAAACATACAGTTTATTTGGAGACTGGGAAGAAGAAAGTGATATTATAGGTAAGGGATATAAATGGTCAGAACTTAGTAATGATGACAAACTTAAATTTGCAGGAGATAAATTAAATAATATTTATAAAGATGGAACAGATATTTATCAAGTTAGATATAGAATAAGAGTTATAAGAGGTTTAGGAAATGATTGGAAAAATTCAATAAGAAATAATGCAGGAACTTCTTATGAAGATTTAAGATATGATAACATTAATACCGATGCAGTTAGACCAAAAACAAAAAGAATAACAATTGATGAACTTGGTCCATATTCTGCAAATGGCACTACGGCTTTATATAGAAGAAATTATGGACTTGGAACATATAAATTGGAACAAGACAAAGGATTATTTACAGCGCAAGATTCGTCACAAAGACAAATTGATAATGGATTTGCAATGATGATTTGTTTAATTCAAAGAAGAAATGATGGAGCATTTGATCCAGTTCATAATCCAGAAGGTTGTGGTACATTTAGTGATGGTTTACAATGGTATAATACTACTGATTCTCATAATAATCTTACAGATTGTTTTGCAAATAAATTAAATGGTGATTTAGCGTCAGCTAAATCAGGTAGACCAGATAATCTTTTTTATGATAAAACAGATTTAAAAGATGTTGAAGATTTAAGAATGAATGCATTAAAAATTGATGATAAAAAATCATATTTAAATGAAATGTACATTAAGGCATTAAAAGGAAAAATAAGAGCCCCTGAAAAAACAAAAAATATTTATGTTTCAAAAGGAATTGGTGGATATACCGCGAATATTGGAGAAACACATTTGGATTGGGCTTGGAACTCATTAGGCACACAAAGATATGAAGAATTAAATATTTTAAGTATAGACGGACAAAAAGTAAGGCCAAGAGATATTGTTGGAATATTATTATCAAATGGAAAATTTTTAAAATCTTCTGGTAGATATCATTATGATGGTGGTCCAGGTTCAGCAGGAATTTATTTGGATAATCCTTTAACTGAAGAAGATGTTATAACATATAATAAAAGAGATGCAAAGGTAGTTTATTTAAAAGAAGAAAGTAATTTTAACAATGAAAAAAGAGGAACATGTGATATTATTGGAGATCCAAGAAAATTAATCGATAGAGTTAAATTTGAAGGTGGAACACATAATATTAAAATTCATGATTATGTAAAAAAAGATAGCACTATTTATTCATCATTAATAAATGAAGATGATGTTGATTTAGATAATGAAACATATTCTGATGATAGATGGATTAATTTGGGTGATGATTTAAATATTGGTGGTTATATTAATTTTGATAAAACAAAATTTGGTCAGGCAAATTTATTTGATGATGATTTAAATACAGTTACTCCTTATATATTGGGGACGAATAATAATAGTTCAGGAGATGGTTCTGGTGTTGCAATAAAACTTAAAAATAGAAGTATTCAAATATTTAAAGTAATGGTTTCTAAAAAGGATGGTACTTGGCAACCATATACATATCAAGGTGGTGGTGGTGACCATAAACAATATGGATATAATATGGATACTGGTAATCATAGCAATAAAATAGCTATTAATACAGGTGCAAGTTATGAAGATATGGGATATGCTTCAATAG
>Ga0256837_1001441_pt1 | contig 16432 bp, 15 predicted proteins | sample 4562384metaG_FD_185976 | JGI IMG/M metagenome (GOLD analysis project Ga0256837, IMG submission 185976) | Hydrothermal vent microbial communities from Guaymas Basin, Mexico - 4561-384 | ecosystem: Environmental > Aquatic > Marine > Hydrothermal vents | place: Mexico: Guaymas Basin | collected...
TTTCTTTTTAAATTTTATATCGCAATAGTGATATCTGTAATATACTGGTTTACATCTACAACTACTACCACTCTACCTCCAAAAGGTAAAAAACATAATGAGAAATACTACCAGACAAAACTCTGTAGAGAATTAGGTGGCAAAATGGAGTATAGACTCAAGGATAAAACCAGAGTAGATTGCTTGACCAATGAGTATGCAATAGAGGTTGATTGGGCTAAAAAGTGGGCAGAGGGTATTGGTCAGGCACTCTACTACTCATTGATGACAGGTAAAAAACCAGCAGTTGGTTTGATAGTGGGCAAAAGAGACAAACGATATATAAAAAGACTCCAAAAAGTCTCAAAAGAGTTTGATATAGAGATATTTTTGATAGATAAATAGACTTTCAAGAAACCTCAGCTAAAAGCTTAGCTAAGGTTTTTATATTTACAATCGCTACTTTACCTCTGAGACTTCAATCTTGTCAGCTTCATCTTTTCTTAATGCTATCAAAGTACCATCAACATCTATCTCGATTGTACTTTTACCTATTGAATGGCTCATTACCTTAATTTTTTCATTTGGTATAATACCAAATGAGTATAATCTATTTTTTAACTCCTCTTCTGCTTCTATTGCTGTAATAATAGCCTCTTTACCTATATCTAAATCTGTTAATAACATTATTTTGCTCCTAAACCAAAACTCTTGTGAGATTATATGTAATAAAACTTAATATCCACGCTACTGATGTTGTCATTATAAAAAGATATCCCAAATATCTCCAACCTCCAGCCTCTCTTACAAATACAGCCATCGAAGCAAAACAAGGAATATACACCATTACAAATACAATAAATGCCAATGCTACAGGAAGAGTTAAATTCTCTTTTAGTTTTTGTTGTAAAGATTTGCTATCTTCTGTAACCTCTTCACCTAGTGAATATAATACACCCAAAGTTGATACTACAACCTCTTTTGCGGCAAGTCCAGTCTCTAAGGCAACTCCTAATTTCCAATCAAACCCAAGTGGTGCAAAAAAAGGCTCTGTAAATTTTCCAATTTTACCTAAATAGCTCTCTTCTAATAATTTACTACTTAGCTCTGCTCTTAATTGATCTTGTCTATTTTTATCTTGAGTTTGAGTTATAAGTTGATTGTATCTACTTTCAATATTTGGTTGCTTTGGATAGTTACTTGCAAACCAAACCAGTGCAGAAGCCACTAATATAAATGTACCAGCTTTACTAAGATAATCTTTAGCTTGTCCATAAACTACATGATATATAAGCTTTAATGATGGCATTCTATACTTTGGCATCTCCATTACAAATGGGTCATCTTCACCTTTGAATACAAATACTCTCAATATTTTTGCCATTACAAGACCAAGCAAAGCACCTATAACATATATAAGAAAGAGTATATTACCAGCATCTTTTGTAGCAAAAAATGCTCCTGCAAAGAGTACATATATTGGTATTCTTGCACTACAACTCATAAAACCAAGTATAAACAGAGTAATCATCCTGTCACTCTTGCTCTTTAGAGTCCTGGTTGCCATATATGCTGGTACTGTACAGCCAAATCCTGTTACTAGTGGTATAAAACTCTTGCCATGTAATCCAAATTTGTGAAAAAATCCATCAAGCAAAAATGCAACTCTAGCCATATACCCAGTAGTCTCAAGTAGTGCAATTCCTAAAAATAGTATTATAATATTGGGTAAAAACAGTACTACTGCACCAACTCCCCCTATAATACCATCAGAGATCAAAGATGCTAATTCACCTTCACCCAAAAGTGCTTTAGTCTCCTCTGCCAAATATCCAAAAAATCCATCTATATAATCCATAGGTATAGCACCAAGAGTAAATGTTAGATTAAATAATCCCCACATCAAAAATAGAAATATAGGAATACCTAAATACTTATTAATCAAGAGATTATCTATCTTTTGTGTAATATTTTTTGCTCTTTGGTTTTTAGTAGCAATTACCTCCATCTTTGCACCTTTTGCAAATGCAAAATGCTCATCTGCAAAAATCTCTGATATATTTTTTTTGCCTGTATGCAAATATATATGCTCCAAAGCCTCTCTTAACAGAGGTAAAAGCTCTATCCATATAGGATCTTCATGCATCTTTTTATATATCTGGGTATCCTCTTTGAGTAATCTTATAGCCAAATGTCTATATGGTATATCACTCTTGTATCCCTTCTCTTGGAAAAATTTTACAAGTTTTTCAATCTCCTCTTCTATAAAATCACTATATATAATTTTTGAATTTGTCTGAGTCTGTTTATATACAGAGACAATAGCTTTCATTAGATCTTCAATACCCTCTTTTGTTTTTGCACTCGTAGCAATTACAGGAACTGCAAGAATTTTTGATAACTGCTTTGTATTTATCTCTATTCCTTCTGCTCTTGCTTCATCTATCATATTGAGTACTACTATCATCTTTTTACCAAGTTCCATAAGTTCAGCTGTAAGAAGTAGATTCCTTTGCAGATGTGTAGAGTCAACTACATTTATAATCAAATCATACTCTTCATTTAGCAAATACTCTTTGGTAACCTTCTCTTCCATTGTAAAGTCATTTAGTGAGTATGCTCCTGGTAAATCAACTATATCTATCTCATATTCACAACATCCACTTTCATCACAATATCTTGTAACCACCTCCATCTTTTCTACTGTAACACCAGCAAAGTTACCTACATGGAGCTTTGCATTGGATATAGCATTAATAAGTGAACTCTTACCTACATTTGGCTGTCCCACCATTAAAACTTTAATTTTTTGGATCTCCATATTTTATCCTTATTTTGATAATAATAATCATTTCTGAAATGATACTTATATTTTCTTAAATTAAACTTTTTAAAATATGGTAGTTTTTGAGCATATCAGTGTGGTATATAGATTTTATCAATCAACTCTTTATATTCTGTTTTGGGATTACTATCTATTGTTATACCTCCACCACTTTTATATACAAAACCTCTACTCGTTTGCTCTATATATCTAATAAGCACAGTTGATATTACCTGATTTTCTTTACAAATTCCAAATATACCTGTATAAAATCCCCTCTCATACCCTTCAACACTCTTAATTATCTCTATACTTTTTCGTTTTGGAGTACCTGTGATAGAACCTGCTGGAGTTATGGTATCTAATATATCACCTAATCTACTTCTCCAATTTTGTGGCAAAGAGGCAGTTATTTTGGAGCTAACCTGTAACAACTCTTTATCTCCTGCATGAATTTTATCTATATATCTAAAATCTTCAACTCTTGTACCACCTGCTACCATATTCAAATCATTTCTCATCAAATCAACTATCATTGTATGCTCTGCAAACTCTTTTTGATTGTTTAAGATTATCTCTTTGGCATTTGGTAAAGAAGCATCAATAGTACCTTTCATTGGATGTGTTGAGATGATACCATTATCTATCTCTATAAATGTCTCTGGAGAGAATGATACAAACATATCTTCTACCATTACTCTATATTTTGCTTTTGCATACTGATATATCTCTTTGAGTGACAGAGTTGTATATATAGTAGTTGGCTGTGTAAGGTTGAGCAGATATGTATCACCCGCTTTGATATGCTCTGTTACTATATTGAATTTCTCAAGATACTCCAGATATCCAACAGAAACTTTTTTTATAGCAGTAGTTGTAGAGTTGTAACTACTGGCAGTATCAATACAGAAGTGCAATTTATTACTGCACTTTTCCAAGCTTGAAGCATATATCTTTGATTTGTCATAAGATATGAGAAAGCAGAAGGATTTTGATACAGCTCCAAGGTGGTTTATATACTCAAACCCCTCTTGCCGTCCCATCCACGGCAAAGTATGCACTCTTAATTATCCAACAAAAGAAGTTTCAATACTGCCATACGAATATATACACCATTTTTTACCTGGTCTAATACCATAGAGCGTGGATCATCTAATATATCATCAGATATATCTATATTTCTCATTACAGGTCCAGGATGCATTACCAATATACCTCTATCTTCTAATAACTCTTCTGTTATACAATAGTGTTTTGCATACTCTTCATAATCATCAAATATGGGTTTTTTATGTCTCTCAAGTTGAGCTCTTAAACTCATAATAACATCAACTTTATCTATAATATCTTCAATACGCTCATATTTTGGCAAATCTATATCTGGCATAAATGGTTTTGGAGCTACCAAAGATACATCTATACCTACCCTCTTAAATAGCCTTATATCACTAGAGGCTACTCTTGAATTTATAATATCACCTACTATTGCAACTCTAAGTCCCTTTATATCATCTTCAAAAAACTCTCGTAGAGTAAAGAGATCCAAAAGTGCCTGTGTAGGGTGAGCATAATTACCAGCTCCAGCATTAATAACCGGAGTCAAATCCATATCAGCAAGTATTTTGGGAGTCTCATTACTGCTGTGTCTTATAATTACACCATCTGGCTCCATAGCACACAAGTTTGCAAATGTATCCTCAAGTGTTTCTCCCTTTTTGGTAGAACTCTTTGCAGGATCAAGATGTACAATATGAGCTCCTAGTCTCTTGGCAGCTACTTCAAATGAACTTCTTGTTCTTGTAGAATTTTCAAAAAAGAGCGTCATAATCAAATGATTTTCAAGTAGAGGAGGCGGAAGTTGTTTTTTGAAAGATTTAGCATCTTGCATAACAGCTTCTAATTGTTTATCTGAGAGATTGTCTGTATCTACTAAATGTTGCATCAATACTCCTATTTGAAGTTACCAAATACAAGTGGCGCTTTTAACTCCAGCTTTCTAATCTCACTTATTACCTTTTGGAGATCATCTATCTTTTTACCACTTACTCTAATCTCATCACCTTGAATTGAGGGTGTTACTTTAAGTCTAAGATCCTTGATTGCTTTTACTATCTGTTTGGCTTCATCTTTTTCAATGGAATCTACTATTTTATAAATTACTTTTATATTACCACCACTGATTCCCTCACTCTTTATCTCTTCAAGAGATTTTGGTGATAATCCTCTTTTGATCATTTTGGAGATTACAATATCTTTTAGTGCATCAATTTTACTATCACTCGAACTTGACAAAGAGAGTATCTTTGACTTTTCATTCAGATCAATTTCAGCCTTTATTCCCTTGAAATCGAATCTCGTTGCTATCTCTTTTTGGGCTTGGATAATGGCATTTTTCATCTCCATCATATCAAGCTTTGCCGATATATCAAAGTAATGCTCTTTACTCTTTGCCATAAGACTCCCTTATTTTTCTATACGAATCATAGTGATATTATCATCTACAGACTCTAATCCTCTTAGAGCTTTGATAGCCTTTAACATCTTTTTCTCTTTACATAAGTGGGTAGTAAAGAGTAGTCTTACTCTATCTTTGTATCTTGATGGTTTTTGCAACATAGATTCTATAGATATACCATACTCTCCCATTGTAGAAGCAACAGAAGCTAAAACTCCTGGTTTATCTTTGACTTTTATTTTTAAATAGTATTGAGAAGATATTTCATCTTTTGGCAGTAGCTTCAATCCACTCTCAAGCCCCTTTTTATATCCAAGCATTGGACCACTATTGCCTCTGACAATATCTACAATATCTGCGATTACTGCACTAGCAGTTGCATCTCCACCAGCACCTGGACCATAAAACATAGTCTCTCCAACACTATCACCTACAACTGATACTGCATTCATTACTCCATCAACTTTGGCTATCATACTAGAAGCTGGTATAAGTGTAGCGTGTACCCTCATCTCTACACCACTATCAACCTTTTTTGCAATTCCTAGCAATTTAATCTCATAACCAAACTCTTGGGCAAACTCTACGTCAGTTTGAGTAATATTCTCAATCCCATCTATTACTATATCTTCTGGTTTTGCATCTATACCATATGCAATAGAGCCTAATATAAGCAGTTTGTGAGCAGCATCAAAACCACCTACATCAAATGTTGGATCAGCCTCTGCATATCCCAACTCTTGAGCCTCTTTGAGTACATCATCATACCTAACACCCTCTTTTATCATTTTTGTCAGCATATAGTTGCATGTACCATTCATAATACCTTTGATACTCTCTATATGATTAGCACTCAAACCATTTCTTAATGCTCCAATTATCGGTATGCCACCTGCTACACTCGCTTCATATAACAAAGGTGTATCTTTTGCAATCTCTTGCAATTCATATCTGTGATATGCAAGTAGTGCTTTATTGGCAGTAACAACAGCTTTGCCATTTTGTAAAGCTTTTTTTACCAATATATATGGCTCTTCCACTCCACCCATAAGCTCTACTACTATATCTATATCATCATTATTTATAATATCATAAGGATTATCGGTAAGTGCTATATCAATATCTCTTTTTTTATCTATATTTTTTACTGCACCAAGTATTGGTACTATCTTTTTACCTGCACGAGCCTCTATAATATCACTGTTTTCTATCAATATTCTAGCTACACTTGTACCTACTGTACCAACACCCAATATCCCTACTTTTATCATTACTGATTCTCCTTTTGCAAAGTTGCAAGATACTTTTTGATATTTTTTGCAGCTTGTCTTATGCGTTTTTCATTTTCAATGAGTGCAATTCTTACATACTCATCACCATACTCACCAAATCCAATACCAGGACTTACTGCTACCTGGGCTTTTAGTAACAACTCTTTAGAAAACTCCAATGAACCCATCTCTCTTGCTTCTTTTGGAATCTTTGCCCATATAAACATAGATGCTTTTGGAGTACCTACATCCCAACCCGCTTTGCCAAAAGCCTCTATCAATACATCTCTTCTTCTTCTATATTTTGGTACCACTATCTCTTCTACCAGATGCTCATACTCATCAAGTGCTACTGTAGATGCTACCTGAATAGGCGTAAACATACCATAATCAAGCCAGGATTTGATCTTTTGTAATGCTCCAACCAGTTTTTTGTTTCCAACTATAAATCCTACTCTCCAACCAGCCATATTATAGCTTTTGGATAATGTAAAACTCTCTACAGCTACATCTTTTGCACCATCTACTTGTAAAATCGATGGTGTTTTATACCCTTCATAGGTAATATCAGCATAGGCAATATCACTGATTATATAAAATCTCTCTCTTTTTGCTATCTCAACAAGTCTTTTATAAAAATCCAGAGTAACTGTTGCTGTTGTTGGATTATGTGGAAAGTTGACAACCAAAAATTTGGGCTTTGGTACAGAGTTTTTTAGAGCATGTTCTAAATCTACAAAGAATCTATCCTCATCTACCTCAAAACTCTTCTCATCAAAGGTAAGTTTCATCTTCTCTACATTTGCACCAGCAAGTATAAAAGCGTATGAGTGTATAGGGTATGTAGGATCTGGCACTATTGCCACATCACCTGAATTTGCAATAGCTTGAACCAAGTGTACATAACCCTCTTTGCTACCCATTGTAGCTACTGCTTCAAGTTCAGGATCTAGTACTACATCATACTTTCTTAGATACCAATTACAAATAGCAAGTCTTAATTTATATATACCCTTACTTGCACTATATCCGTGTACATGAGGTTTTTTGGCTGTCTCAATGAGTTTATCAATTACAGGTTCAAATGCTTTGCCATCAGGATTACCCATAGAGAAATCTATTACATCAGCACCTGCTCTCCTTTCTGCCATTTTCAATTCATTTACAACAGCAAATACATACTTTGGAAGGCGATTTATCTTTTCAAACTGTATCTCATCAAACATCTACCACACCTTACTTTTGTTGAGTTTTTGGAACTCTTCATGACTTATCTCTGTAACTGTACCATTTTTGATTCTAAAGAAGTGTCTCTTTCCATTTTTCATCTTGAGTAATACTTCATTATCTTTTAAAAATTGTAATACTCCATGACCAGTTGCTAGGATATAATCACCCTTTGATGTATCAAACTTTATATCTGCTCTTGTAACAAGGGCTGTTCTTTTCATATTTTTTAGATTTGTATATCCTGCCCACACCTTCTTAAGAGGTCTAAATACAACTATACCACCCTCTGTTGCAACAGGTTTTTTGACCTCCTCTTTTTTAGTCTTTTCTTTTTTAATCTCCTCTTTTTGTGGAGTTTGAAGTGCCTCTTTTGGCTTCTCTTTTTTTGCCTTGACCTCTTTTTTAAGGTTACTCTCTTTATTATTTTTTATATTATTTTCTATTTTTGGTGTTGTATCTTTTTGCTCTTGGAACTTTGGTATTTCAACAGTTGGTTTATCTACTCTTACAATCTCTGGCATAATATCAGTAAGCCTCAATACTTCCATATTCTCTTTGCTAATTTGAATCTCATCTTCTTGTTTTTTTGTCTCTTTTTTGGCTTCTACTTTACTCAACTCTTCAGCTTTAATCTTCTCTACCAGTTTATTGGCATCTTCATCTTCAGTATTTTTGGTGTTCTCTTTTTTTTGCTCTACCTTAGGTACATCTGCCTTTTTAGTATCAACTTTTGTTTTTGTGCTATTTTTTTCTATATCTTTTGCCCACATACCTGTAGTATCATCAGGAATTATGGTTGTTTTATTTATATCTTTTGAAGCTGGTGTAAACCATTTGCCTGTCATTGAGACTATAGAGTCATAAAAACTCTCTTTTTTGGGAGGAGTTAAGGTGATATTACTCTCCAAATCCTTATTGTTTGCCAAGAAGAAGTACCATGCTCCATATCCCATTGCTCCAAGTATTGCAAACATCACAAGCTTACCCAAAAATGCTCCAATAAGACTCTCACTCTTTTCTGGAGGAGCTATTGGGACACCTATATTTTGATCTTCATCAAAGTTATGCTCTTCATAATAGTTTCTACACTCTCTACGCAAAGCACCAAGATCAATACCATACTCTCTTTCGAGGATATTTATAAACCCTAATGCCTGAACCTTTTTAAGCTGTTCCCAATCATGATCCAATAGATACTCAAGGTTCTCTACTGATATTCTTGTTCTTTTACTGATTTCTGATATATCATGCTCTTCTACTATTTCACTTAATTGCATAACTCATCCTATGTAATATTATAGCAGTCGCCACACTCACATTGAGTGAATCAAAAGGGCGATGCATTGTGATTGAAACAATCTCATCTATATGTGATTTTACCTTTTTGGACAACCCTTTATCCTCACTTCCGACTACCAAAACTCTCTTTTTGGCAAAACTCTTGTTTTCCACTTCAATACCCTCCATTGAAGCACCATATACCCTGAAACCTGACTGCTTCAACTCATTTAGTGCATCAGCTCCGTTTTTTCTTAAAGCTATTGGCATATCAAGCAATGCTCCGGCACTTGTTCTTGCAACTGCTTCAAGATTTAGTGACCCAATACCGGTTACTACCACACTATCAACTCCCAAAGCATAAGCTGTACGAATAATAGCACCAATATTTCCTGCATCTGTCAAAGTATCCAAAAGCAGTATAAAATCACCACTTTTTACTTCATCAAAAGGTACAAATTCAATATCATCAATATCAATCAAAATACCCTGATGGTTACCACCTCTGCTCATACTCTGAGCCCATCTGTTTTCTATAAGTTTTATTTTGCTACCAAACTCTCTAAACAGATTTTTAGGTAACAGATCTCTTTTTGAGAGATATATTGTGCGTATCTTGCTACTGTGGTGATTTAATGCATATATACAAACTTGTTTTCCATAAATAATCATAGGTGATTTTACCCTTTTTTTTCTAATAGAAGTCAGCTACTATATAAAAAATTTTATACTATATAGATTATAACTACATTTTGCTACTGTTTTGAATTAGAGTATAACACTCTTTTACAGATTTACCAGTTAGCTTTGCTACGATTTTTGCTTTTGGTTTTGGAGGGATGTCCAAAGTCATAACTTCAGCCAAACTCATAGATGGTTCTACCTCTGTATTACCTTTGACTATCACTACCCATTCACCCTTGATTGTAGTATCTTTTAGCAACTCATACAGATATATGGCATTGCCTCTATAGTAGCGTTGATACTGTTTTGTAAGCTCTTTTGCCAAAAAGAGTTCTCTTTGTGGCACCATAATAGCAAGAGACTCTAGTAACTTTAATAATCTGTGTGGTGATTCATAGAGTATTATATCAATATTTGATGAGAGTACTTCTGCTAGTGCCAAACTTCTACTACTTCCTTGATGTGGCAAAAATGCTTTAAAACAAAACTTTCCACTCTCAAATCCACTTGCGGCATAAGCTACACTCAAGGCAGTAGCTCCAGGGAGTACATCATACTCTATACCATTTTCTATTGCATACTCTACAAGTTTTTGACCAGGATCTGAGATTGCAGGCATACCAGCATCACTCATATAGAGAACTTTTTCACTATGTAACCTATCCTTAATATCTTTAATTCTATTTTCAAAGTTATGTTCATGAAGGGAAAGAAGTTGTACTTTTGGTTCTTTTGAGAGTATATTCCGCTGATATAACAGATAAATAAGCCTCTTTGTTACTCTTGTATCTTCACATAATATAAGTGAAGCAGACTCAATAGCTTTTAAAGCTCTTATTGTAATATCTTCTAAGTTCCCTATTGGAGTAGGTACTAATGTAAGCATATATCAAATTGGGGAGTACACCAAAACATAAATGTAGTACTCCTCCTTTAAATTAAGAGAGTTTATACTTGCTCTTAAACTTCTCAACACGACCTGTGGCATCAACAATCTTTTCAGAACCTGTAAAGAATGGATGGCACTCATTACAAATATCAATTGACATTTCAGGCTTGTTTGAACGAACCACAAACTGATTACCACAAGCACAAGATACTTTACACTCCATATACTCTGGATGAATACCTTTTTTCATCATAATACCTTTTATATTGGAAAATTATACAAGCGATGGGCAACCAACCCATTCTGATACACTATTAGTGTACCCTTCCGCTGTCATAAACAGGGGTCGCTGCAACGCTCTTTGGCGAGACAACACTTTTAGGGGGCGTATTATACCCAAATGAGCTTAAAAATGACTTTATACTTTCTACGCAGTAAAACTTTATCTGCGTAACATCACCTCCTGACTCTTTTGAGTATTATTAAAGTGTTAATTTTGTATCCTTTTACCAATATAAAGATATAATACACCAAAACTGTATAAAGTTGGGGTAACTTATGAAAAACATCAGTGAGCATAGTGACAGAATCAAGACAGCTGTTGTGATACTCTTGGCAGTTGGTGCAGTAGGTTTGGCAAATAACGGCTTTTTGACATGGTTGTTTTTGGGTACCATATATATGGTAGGATTCAAAGAGGCTTTAAAGCTTGTATCAATAGATGATAACAGATTGTATATATTTCCTGTATCTATATGGATACTTACTCCATTTTATCCTCACCCTTCAGATTTGCTTATAGCTTCAATTGCAATTATGGGAGCAGTGATAGCTTATAAACATCTATTTGAAGCAAAATCAATTATACCTATACTCTATCCTGGTATTGGTATAGTATATGCTTGGATGCTCTTTAGAGAGTACAATATGCTATCACTTCTATGGCTAGTTGTAGTTGTGGCTTTAACTGATACAGGTGCTTATTATACAGGTAAAAAGTTTGGCAAAACTCCATTTTCTCCAACTTCACCCAAAAAGACAAAAGAGGGTGTAATAGGTGGTATCATAATAGGCTCACTTGGTGGAACACTAGTAATGATAGGAGATTCTAATATATTTATAAATGCCATATTTATAGCTCTGTTTACATCAATTGCTTCAATATTTGGAGATCTGTTTGAGAGTTGGCTCAAAAGAGAAGCAGGAGTAAAAGATAGTGGAGACATACTGCCAGGACACGGCGGAATACTAGATAGAATTGATGGTTATATATTTGCATCAGTTACACTCTATATTATGTTAAAAATAACAGGTTCATAAAATATGATTGATTATAAAAACAAAGATATGATAGATTCAATAGTACTGCTTGGCTCAACAGGCTCAATAGGTGCAAATAGTTTAAAGATCTGCAAAAAATACAATATCGAAATAGAAGCACTAGTTGCTGGTAGAAATATAGAGTTGCTTAATTGGCAAATAGCTCACTACAAACCAAAATATGTAGCTGTAGCAGATGAGCAGACAGCTTCAAAGGTTGAATTTAAAGGCAGAGTATTTTATGGTCCTGAAGGTATTTTGGAAGTAATAGAAAGAAGCAAAAGCAAAATGGTAGTAAATAGTCTTGTAGGATATAGTGGCTTAGAACCTACAAAACATGCTCTTTTACTTGGCAAAAAGGTAGCTTTGGCAAACAAAGAATCACTTGTAATTGCAGGAGCATTTTTAGATACCAGTAGAATTACTCCAATTGATAGTGAGCATTTTGGATTGTGGTATCTACTAAATGGTCGTAAAACAAACAGACTTATAATTACTGCAAGTGGAGGTGCTTTTAGAGATATGAGTATCTCTCAAATTGAAAAGGCTACATACAAAGATGCTCTAAAACATCCAAACTGGAGTATGGGTGATAAAATCACTATTGATAGTGCCACAATGGCAAATAAACTCTTTGAACTCTTAGAGGCTAGATGGCTGTTTGATACAACAGATATAGATGCCTATATAGAAAAAAAATCACTAATACATGCTTTGGTTGAATTTAAAGATGGTTCAACTACTGCACACTTTGCAGATATAAGTATGGAGTTACCTATAGCATTTGCACTTCTTGGAGAAGTCAATGAGAAAATTTTATCAAATATAAATCTACTAAAGATAGGAAGTATAGAGTTTTTGCCTATTACAACAGATAGATATCCTTTGTGGAATATCAAAGAGTCTCTTCTTGAGAATCCAAAAAGAGGTGTAGTTCTAAATGCTGCAAATGAGATGGCTATTGAGAAGTTTAAAAGAGGTGAATGCAACTTTTTTGGATTGTGTGATATGGTAGTAGAGGCTTATGAACACTTCCATAGATTGATTCCAGAATCAATGAGTGATATACCAGAAATTGATGCAGAAGTAAGAAACTATATATTGCACTCTTCAAGAAAATAACAAAGATGAGAGTATTAATTTTACATGGATGGGGAGGCAGTGACTATCCACACTGGCAAGCTATACTATCTGCAAAAATTGCATGTAGCTATGGTACTGTATCTTTTCCTCTCATTCAACACCCACACTTTCCCCATCTAAACCGTTGGAAAAGAGAGATTTTAAATCATATTGAGAGTTTTAAACCCAATATAGTAGTATGCCACTCACTGGCAAACAGTGTATGGTTTCATCTATTGCTTGACAACAAAGCTCCATATCTTGACAAACTCTATATAGTAGCACCACCGAGTATGAACACAAAACATGATATGTTAAGCAGTTTTTTCCCCATAAAGGTACCAAAATCACTAAATGCCAAAGAGGCTATAGTAGTAGTCTCAGATAATGATCCATGGATAGATTTAACAGAAGCTGACTACTTGGCAAAAAGCTGGGGAGTACCTCTAAAGATATTAAAAGAAGCCGGTCATATAAATATTGAGAGTGGTTATGGTCAATGGAATTGGATAGAAAATGAGATATTAAAAGGAGAAAAATGTCACTGTTGCTAAGTATTGAATCAAGTTGTGATGACAGTTCTATTGCAGTTACTGATATACAAAGCTACAAACTGCTATTTCATAAAAAACTTTCACAAGAGGATAAACATTCACAGTATGGAGGTGTAGTACCAGAACTTGCCAGCAGACTACATGCAGTGGCTTTACCTCAACTTTTGGATAATGTTTTAGAGTATTTGCCAAATATATCAGCTGTTGCAGTTACAACAAAACCGGGACTTTCAGTAACACTCAATGAGGGTGTAATGATGGCAAAAACTCTCTCTGTACTCAAAAACATTCCAATTATTCCCATTCACCATCTAAAGGGGCATATATATTCACTCTTTATTGAAAAAGAGACAAAATTTCCTATGTTGATACTCCTAATATCCGGAGGTCATACCATGTTGATTAGAGCAGATTCTCTAAATAATATGCATATATTGGCAACAAGTATGGATGACAGTGTGGGAGAGAGTTTTGATAAAGTAGCAAAGATGCTGGGAGAGGGGTATCCGGGTGGTCCAATAGTTGAAAGGTTGGCAACTCAAGGAGACAGTAGAAAATATCCTATGCCAATACCACTTAGAAACTCACCTCTTATTGCCTTTTCACTCTCAGGATTGAAAAATGCTGTAAGAGTACAAATAGAAAGACTTGGTGGAGTTGAGAAACTCACATATCAAGATAAGTGTGATATATCAGCCTCATTTCAACAAGCAGTTATAGAGCATCTGTTACAAAAGAGTAAAAAGGTATTTGCTACACAAAGTATAAAAGAGTTTGCAATTGTCGGAGGAGCTGCAGCAAATAAAGCTATCAAAAGCAGTTTTAATGCTTTGTGCAACACTTTTGGCAAGAGACTTCATACAGTCAAAATGGAGTACTGTTCAGATAATGCTGCAATGATAGGTAGATGTGGTATAGATGCCCTAAAAAACGGACTTGTGGAAGAGGCTGAGAATATAAAAGTGGGAGCAAGTTGCAAATTGCAATCAGGAGATAAATTGTAATAATCACTTATAAACTTGACAATTAAAAAATTTGCTGATAATATTGCTGTTGATTCATATCACAATATGGGGGTGACTTGGTTTCGACTGGAGCAGTCGGGGCTATGTGCATGTCGGACTGAGCAACTCCGTTATACGGCTCATACAAAATAAACGCAAACAATACAGACTATCGCCCAGCTTACGCAAAAGTAGCGTAAGTTTAACCCTTATTTGGGCTGCCTCGCCGGTAATGTCGTCTTAGCCGGATTTTGAGGTATCATGTCTGACGACTATATCGATGGTATGCCCAACCCATCGATGAAAATTTGGGCTAGTTGAGTGTAGCTTTGGGTGTTGAGCGAAACTCAGCGAAATTTATCAACACCGTCTAAGCATGTAGAGTCATAGTCCTAGCTGCTTTAGGACAGGGGTTCGATTCCCCTCACCTCCACCAATATACAAAGTAATTATTGTTAAAATGTATAGATTTAGGATCTGTTATATGGCAGTATAATTTCAAAAACTGCTCCATTATCCTGATTGTAGTACTTCAATTTTCCCTGCATATGCTCTTCTATTATCATTTTAGTCATATACAAACCTATTCCTGTACCATTTTTATTATCTTTAGTAGAGAAGTATGGTTCACATAGCCTATTTATTATATTATCTGGGATTCCACCTGCACTATCTCTTATTTTTATAATAACTCTATTGTCAAATTTGAATACACTAAGCCATACCATCTTATCATGCTTGTGTGTAAGTTTGAGTGCATCTTTTGCATTATTTAAAATACTTATTATAGCCTGACCCAACTCATTTCTGTATGCTTTTATCTCTATGGTGTGATCTATATCCATACTCAATGCTATATCTTCACTATTAAATACCGGCTTTAGCATATATACCATATCATCTATAAGCTCTGCCAAATTAAATTTTTGCATCTTCTTTTCCGGTTTGAAAAAGTCTCTGAAGTGATCAATCGTATCTGACATCATCATAATCTGCCTGTGGGTATCTCTCTTGAACTTCTCCATATATTCATCATCCAATGTACCTTTAGTGTACTTTAACTGTAGTATCTGATGTAGTATTGATATATTGTTTAGAGGCTGTCTCCACTGATGAGCTATCATGGATATAATCTCTCCCATCTTTGCCAATCTGTCTTGATATAAGAGTATTTTATCTTTGTTTCTATTTTTTTGAACCTCTTCCATTACCCTTTCTTCCAAGTTTCTATTGAATTCATCTATTTGTTCATGAAGCTTTTTCAGTTTGAAATATGCTACACTGATAATAAATATAATCAGCAACATAATAAGCACAATTTTCAATATGAGCATATAATCAATTGTTTTTATAACTTTAAAAGTAGTCCATCTGTCATTTATGATATTTAGTGTACTTTTTGGTATTGTAGCCAGGGTTTTATCTATAATACTATATAAAAGATAATCATTTTTATTGATAGCAATTGATATATCATATGAGATATCCAGGTATCCTGCTACCTTGAGATTCTTAAGACCATGCATATATTGATAATAAGAGAGTACAGGCAGTGTTGCTACAGTAAAATATGCTTGACCAGTTTGTACCATCTTGAAAGACTCTTCATAGGAATCAGCTTCAACTACAGTTAAGTTTGGATATCTGTTTTTGAGTATATCTATAATACCACTCTCTTTTTTTCTTGCCATCGTTTTGTTTGATATGATATCTATATTTGTAATTATCGGTTTATCTTCAGAAGTAATAATAGCTAGTTTATAGCTTAGATATGGTCGTGTAAAGTAGGCAAAGCTATCTCTTTTTGTGGTATATACAATAG
>Ga0256837_1001442_pt1 | contig 16429 bp, 12 predicted proteins | sample 4562384metaG_FD_185976 | JGI IMG/M metagenome (GOLD analysis project Ga0256837, IMG submission 185976) | Hydrothermal vent microbial communities from Guaymas Basin, Mexico - 4561-384 | ecosystem: Environmental > Aquatic > Marine > Hydrothermal vents | place: Mexico: Guaymas Basin | collected...
TTTTTTAACATTTATATTTCTGCTATATTCTTTTGGATAAAAATTTGTATTTGCTGTTGCATTTAATTCAATATTTTTATTTGCAACAACTTGATATCTTTGAATTGGTGCAAGTCCTATATATTTACCATCTAAATATATTTTAGTATCTGCTATATTTGAAGTTACATTTATAAATCCTATATTTTCATCTAAATCATCATTTGCATTAAGAATACTAAAAGAGATAAATATCAAAATAATAAATTTAATTAAAATCATATCAACAATCTTTTATATTAATGACTTAGCTTCTAAAATCAATTCATTTAGTTTTGATTCATAAAGTTTTGCTTTTTCTTCATCTGTTGACTCAAATCTAGTCACTAATACTGGAGTAGTATTTGATGCTCTCACCAATCCCCAACCATCTTCAAAAATAACACGAACACCATCAACATCTATGATATCTTTAATTGTTGGAAAATTTAAAGGAGGATTAGATAATAACTCTTTTAATTTATCAATTAATAAAAATTTTTCATCCTCTGTAGTTTCAAATTTAATCTCATCAGTACTATATGTTTTAGGTAATATACTAATCTCTTTATCTATATCCATACCATTATAAACTAACTCTAAAAGTCTAAATGTAGCATAAATTGCATCATCAAAACCAAAATATCTATCATTAAAGAAAATATGTCCCGATACTTCTGCTGCAAAATCGGCATTGGTTTCTTGTATCTTAACTTTTAAATTACTATGACCAGTTTTATACATAATAGCTTTACCACCATTATTATTAATCGTATCATACATAACTTGCGTACATTTAACCTCACCTATTACCGTTGGTTTATCCATAGTAGATGCAAAAAGTATTGCCATAATATCACCTTTTACATTATTCTTTTTTGTTAAAAAGGCAATTCTATCTGCATCACCATCATAAGCAAATCCATATTCAAAATCACCCTCTAAAGCTTTATATAAATCTAGAAGATTTTTCTCTTCACTAGGATCAGGATGATGATTTGGAAATGTTCCATCAGGTTCACAAAATAAACTATCATAACTTAGTTCTAATTTTTCTAAAATTTCTGTTAAAACAGTATCAGCAACTCCATTTCCACAATCACACATAAACTTTTGTTTCATACCTTTTAAATGTGAAAACTCTTTTACCATAAAATCAATATATAAACTTTTAACATCTATCGTAGTAAATACTTCATTTGTATCAATATCCATATCACTAGAGTTTATAATATCATCACCCATTATATATATATCATCTGCAAAAAATGGTTTATGGTCTATTGTCATTTTAAATCCATTATAATTACTTGGATTATGGCTACCTGTAATCATTATACTTGCATCAGGAGATATGTCATCAAATTTTTGAAATGTTGCAAAATAATTTACCCCCGTAGCAACCATTCCCATACCTAAAACTTTACATCCTGCTTTATTTAGTCCTGAAGTTAAATATCCAAAAAGTTCAGGAGAATGAGTTCTCGCATCATAACCTACAACAACTGTTGCAGCAGTTTTTGTTTGTCTTTGTACCTCAAGTCCAAAAAAATAACCTAATAATTTCACACTTTGTTCACTTAACTCTTGAGGTACTATTCCTCTAATATCATACTCTCTAAAAATTGATTTTTTTATCATTTATCATCTCTTTATATTTTTTATTATGTTACCTAAATTATGTTTAATATAGGGGTAAACATAGTTTCTATTTTAGATAAGATATAACTCCCGTAAAGCAATTTTTAGTAAATATAATGTATAATAATGATATATTATTAACAAAATGTTAATTTAAATTATTAAGGAAGATAAGTGACAAAATATATATTTGTAACAGGTGGGGTTTTAAGTAGTTTAGGTAAAGGTATCACAAGTGCTAGTATTGCTGCACTTCTAAAGCAAAGTGGATTTGATGTAAGTATGCTTAAAATTGATCCATACTTAAATGTTGACCCAGGAACAATGTCACCTTTAGAACATGGGGAAGTTTATGTAACTGCAGATGGTGCCGAAACAGATCTAGACCTTGGTAACTACGAAAGATTTATAGATAAGACTTTAGGAAAAATGAACAATTTTACTACAGGACAAGTATATAGTAGTGTAATAGCTAGAGAGCGTGAAGGTGGTTACCTTGGACAAACTATTCAAGTAATTCCACATATTGTAGATGAGATAAAAAATAGAATATATGCAGCAGGAAAAGGTCATGACTTTTTAATTGTAGAGCTAGGTGGAACTGTAGGAGATATTGAAGGGTTGCCTTTTATGGAAGCTGTTCGTGAAATAAGACATGAAAATCCAAAAACTACTACTATGAATATTCATGTTACTCTTATCCCTTATATAGCTGCGGCAGGTGAGCTTAAAACTAAACCAACTCAGCATAGTGTTCAAGAGTTAAGAAGAATTGGTATTATGCCACATATGTTAGTATGTAGAACTGAGAAAAAACTTCCTGATGATTTAAAAAGAAAGCTTGCTTATAGTTGTGATGTTGATGAAGATGCTGTTATTGAAGCTGGTGATGCTAAAACAATTTATCAAGTACCTATGAAATTTTTGAATGATGGTATTTTAAAATCTATTTCGAAACATTTTGAACTAGATACTCTTAATCCGGATATGGATGAGTGGGATAATCTTGTAAAACATATAGTAGCACCTAAAGATGAGATGACAGTTGCATTTGTAGGTAAATATTTAGAATTAAAAGAGGCTTACAAATCATTAACAGAAGCACTTATTCATAGTGGTGCACATCTAAATACAAAAGTAAATATTAATTGGTGTGATAGTGAAGATATTGAGAAAAAAAGTGCTAAAGAGATTATAGGTAATAGTGATTGTGTTTTAGTTGCTGGTGGATTTGGTAATCGTGGAGTTGAAGGTAAAATTGAAGCTATAAAGTATGCAAGAGAAAATAAACTACCATACTTAGGTATATGTCTAGGTATGCAATTATCAATTATAGAATATCTTAGAAATGTATGTGGAATAAAAGATGCAAATAGTGTAGAATTTGATAAAGATACTAATGAACCTGCTATTTACCTAATTGAACAATTTTTAGATAATACAGGTGATACACAACTAAGAACTCATAAATCACCAATGGGAGGAACTATGAGACTTGGTTCTTATCCTTTTAAATCAAAAAAAGGTAGCCACCTTGAAGCTGCTTATGGAGATGGTATATCTAATGAAAGACATAGACATAGATATGAAGCAAATCCTGCTTATAAAGAGATACTAGAAAAGAATGGTATGAATATCACTGGTGAATCAAATGGCTTGATAGAGGTTGTAGAGATAGAGGATCATCCTTGGTTTGTAGGAGTTCAATTTCATCCAGAATTTACAAGTAGTTTACAAACTCCAAATCCTATCATTTTTGATTTTGTTAAAAATGGACTAAATAATAGATAAGAGGGTATCATTTGATTTATTTTTTAATTTATCTTTTTCTTGAGGTTATGATCTCATCTTCAATTGCGGCTAGTGTTGGAGGATTAACTATCTTTACAGAGATAGTTTTTTCAGCTATCATTGGTATTACTATACTTAAAAACTTTAAGTTTTCACTTATGGAAAATATAGCAAAAGCAAGATCAGGTCAAATGACGCAAGAGGAATTTATTCGTACAAATGTAGGTCGTGCTATAGGTGCAGTTTTACTTATAGTTCCTGGTTTTTTTACTGATATTTTAGGTATTCTTATGCTAATAGGATTATTACCTTTTTTAGTTAGTAATCTTTTTAAATTTAAGATGCCAAATCAGGAAAACTATAAGACAAATGGTTATACAAGTAGTTTTGATCATACAAAATCAAATTTTAATAATACAACATACAAAGGGATAAAAAATGATGAAATCATTGACGTTGAAATCATTGACGATAATAAGCCTATTAAGTAGTAGCTTAGCAGCAAATCAAATAGATGATGATGTTCTAAAATACGAAAAACAAAGAATACACAGAGCAGTTAATAGAGCAAATGGTGAAGTAAATAGTATAAATATTGTTCTTAAAAAAGATTTAGAAACTGATGGTTGGTATGGATATGTTTTTAATATTGATGTTAGTATTCAAGATAAAAAGATAACTCAAAAAGATACACTTTTTGCAAAGGAAGGATTAATATCTCCAGAGCTTATAAATAGCAAAACAAAAAGAAGTTTTAAAGATTTAATGTATCCAACATTATCTAAAGATTATTTTTCTAAAAAACATTTAATAGCTGGTAATCCAAATGCAAAACATTCACTAGTAGTTTTTAGTGATCCTTTATGTCCAATATGTATTGATGAAGTTCCATTTATCATAAAAAATATTATGAAAAATCCAGATAACATAGCTTTATACTACTATCATATGCCTCTTAATATGCACCCAACAGCTAGAACTTTATCAAAAGCTGCAATGATTGCAAAAGAACAAGGTATAAAGAATATTGATTTAAAAGTATATGATACAAATTTTGGAAACTTTTATGATCCATATAAAGAAAAAGACAATCAAAAAGCATTGGACTTTTTTAATAAAACATTTAAAACTAAGATAACAATGAAACAAATAGATTCTAAAGAATTAAATGATAAATTGAAACATGATTTAGATATGTCAGAAAAAGCATTTGTAAATGGTACTCCAACTCTATTTTTTGATGGAGTTATAGATAAAAATAGATCGAAATATGAGGAATTTTTAAAATAATGAAAAAATTAATAATAGCAACAAGAGCAAGCGATCTAGCACTATGGCAAGCATATCATATAAAAGATAGAATTGAAAAATCATTTCCAGATATAAAAGTTGAATTAAATAAAATAGTAAGTAATGGTGATAAAGTATTAGATAAACCACTTGCTTTAATAGGTGGTAAAGGACATTTTACTAAAGAGTTAGAAGATGAGATGTTAGCAGGAAATGCTCACTTAGCAGTTCATAGTTTAAAAGATGTTCCTACATATATTCCAAAAGGTTTAGAGTTAGTAGCTATTACTAAACGACAAGATCAAAGTGATGTTTTTTTATCTCATAAATATAAAAGTTTAAAAGCATTACCAAAAGGTGCTGTTGTAGGAACTACAAGCTTAAGAAGAAGAATGCAACTACTTAAAAAAAGACCTGATTTAGTTATAAAAGACTTAAGAGGAAATGTAAATACAAGATTAAGAAAATTAAAAGAGGGTCAATATGATGCTATTATTTTAGCTTTTATTGGACTTGATAGATTAGATCTACTAAAAGATATCCCATTTACAAAGAAACTTAAATTAGATATGATGATACCACCTATGGGGCAAGCTGCTCTTGGTATCGAAATAATTAGTTCGAATGATAAAGTAAGAGAGATAGCAAATAGTTTAAATGATGAAGAAACATTTATTTGTACAAAAGCAGAGAGAGATTTTATTAGTAAAATTGGAGCCGGATGTTCTGCTCCTGTTGCTTGTAATGCAACTATAGATGAAGATGTATTAAATTTAGAAGTAAAGATTGGTTATCCTGATGGTACAAATATAATGCATAAAACAGCAACTGCATTACTTTCAAATTGTGAATTTTTAGGTGAACAACTTGCAAATGATTTTATTGCTGATGGTGCAATGGAGATTTTAAAAAATGCAGAATCAATTGCTTTTAAAGATGAGATGCCTCAAAGACTATAATTATATAAAATAATTTAAATTAAGATTTTGATGATTTAAAAATCATCAAAATCTATACTTCCTTTAGAATAATTCACAACATTACCCTCAAAAAAGTTTGTTCTTTGGTCATTGAATGAGCTATATCCATCAACCCATGGTATAGGATGTTTTACACCATATTCAGGTTCATATCCTATCGCTTCAAGTCTTCTATCTGCTAGATATTCAATATATTGTCTAATAATATCTTTAGTAAATCCTAAGATTTGACCTTGTGTAATATAATCACCCCATCCAGCTTCTAGATCAACAGCTTTTCTAAACATAGTTCTTACTTCTTCTTCTAAAGCATCTGTAAAAAGTTCTGGACGCTCTTTTTTTGTAGAGTTGATCAAGTTTTGGAAAAGTAAAAGATGTGTAACCTCATCTCTTTGTATAAATTTAATCATTTGAGAAGAACCTAACATTTTACCTGATTTTCCCAAAGCATACATAGCTGCAAAACCAGCATAAAAATATATACCCTCTAATATCTGATTTGCAAACATTGCTAAAACAATTTTATGATCCGTAATATCACCTGATAAATCTTTATATGTTCCTGCAATAAAATTATTCTTTTCCTGTAATTTTGCATCTGTTTTCCACATATCATATATCTCATCTGTATTATCTGATATTGACTCTACCATAACTGCATATGATTTACTATGATTTGCCTCTTCATATGATTGTCTTGAAAGAATAGCATTTATCTCTGGTGCTGTAATATACGGATTAATATTATCCATAAGATTATTTGTTTGTAATGAATCCATAAAAATAAGTTGACTTAAAACTAAATCATACATTCTTTTTTCTGGTACAGTAAGGTACTTATAATCTTTGGCATCTTGAGTCATCTGTACCTCTTTAGGAAACCATGTATTTCCCTCCATTGTATCCCAAAGTTTAACTGCCCAATCATACTTACATCTTGTAAAATTAATCATACCATCGGCATCACCACCAAATGTTCTTCTATCATTTAATGATTCTACTGAATCGGGATTGTATATTTTTTTTCTATCCATTTATATCTCCTATTGACATCCAACACACTCCATACTTCTATCTGCTACATCTGAAACTGCCTCTGGTGATTGACTTCTTAAATAATATGTTGATTTTAGACCAAGTTTCCATGCTGTAGTATAAATTTGATGTAAATATTTACCACTTGCTTTATCTAAACTCATAAATATATTTGTACTTTGACCTTGATCTATCCATTTTTGTCTAATTGATGCTGCTTTTATAATATCAAGTTGATCAACCTCGTAAGCTGGTGTATAATAATTCCAAGTATCAGGACTAAGATTTGGAACTACTACTGGGATCTGTCCACTTAAGTTCTCTTCAAACCATTTTCTTTTATACACAGGCTCAATTGCTTGTGTAGTACCTACTAAAATAGATATTGAGCTAGTTGGTGCAATAGCCATTAGGTAACCATTTCTCATACCATTAGATTTTACTTTTACTCTTAACTCTTCCCAGTCATAACCTGTATCGAATAGATCTTTTTGAATAAGGGCATTAACTGCTGGTGTTGCATGATCCATTGGCATAATACCTTTACTCCATTTTGAACCTTCAAACGTAGGATATACTCCCTTTTCTAATGCTAAATCTGCCGAAGAACTAATAGCATTGTAACTTACTGATTCCATAACTTCATCAATTTTTTTAAGATGATCTTCTGATCCCCATACAATACCAGCTTCTGCTATCATTTGAGATTCACCCATTACTCCAAGGCCTATTGCTCTACTTTTTAAATTTGTTGCTTTAACTTTTCGTAATGGATAAAAGTTAAGATCAATAACATTATCAAGCATTCTAATAGCAGTAGGAACTACCCTTTGGATATCCTCTTTTGTATTTATTTTACTAAGATTTACAGATGCAAGATTACAAACAGCTGTATCTCCATCTATTTTTTCTTTTTCTACTATAAATATTTTTTTACCATTCAAACTATCCAAAGCCGTAATTTTATTTGCAAATTTTTCAATTCCATTATCTACTAAAACTCTTTCGTTCTCTTCAAATGTTAATATCTCTCCATCTTCTAATTCGATTTTTATTAAATAATGGTTTGGATTTGTATTTTGAAATATCTCTGTACAAAGATTTGAACTTCTTATAAATCCTGTGTGATCATTTGGATTTGCTTTATTTGCATTATCTTTAAAACATAAAAATGGTGAACCAGATTCAAAATATGAAGTAAGAACTTTTTTCCATAAATCTTTAGCTTTCATCTGCTCTTTTGTAATAGATGGATCATTTTCATACTCTACATATCTTTTTTCAAATTCAGCACCTGTAAGTGTTGCTAAATCTTTTACTTCATAAGGATCAAAAAGTGTCCAATGCGAATCCTCTAAAATTCTATTCATAAAAATATCATTTATCCACAATGCAGGGAAAAGATCATGTGCTCTTCTTCTCTCCTCTCCACTATTTTTCTTTAGATCTATAAAATCTACAATATCCATATGCCAAGGTTCTAAATAAACTGCAATTGCACCTTTTCTTGTACCTAGTTGATCAACTGCAAGAGCTATATCATTTGTAATTTTTAAAAATGGTACAGTTCCACCTGCTGCTCTTTTATGACCATCAATAACTCCACCTAAAGAACGAATTGAGTTCCAATCCCATCCAATACCACCACCAAATTTGGATAATAATGCCATCTCTTTATATCCATCAAAAATACCTTCTATATTATCAGGAGATGAACCAATATAACATGATGAAAGTTGATGTCGATTTGTTCTTGCATTTGATAAAGTAGGAGTAGCAACCATAACTTCAAATTTTGATAAAACATCATAAAACTCTTTTGCTTTTGATTGTTTATCATTCTCATTTTGAGCTAAAAACATAGCAATACCCATAAACATTTGCTGAGGAAGTTCTATAGGCTCTTTATCATTATTTTTTAATAAATATCTATCATAGATAGTTTTCATACCTAAATAGTTAAATAAATAATCTCTAGACGGTTCAAGATAATCATTTAAATCATCTAAATCATAACCAGCTTCAAGAGCTGGTATAATTCTTTGAGCATCTTGACCATATTTAATATAATCTCTAAGATGACAATAAGCATTCCCTTTTATACCATGTGTAGCTTTACCAACTCTATGATATAAATCAAAAAGAAATAATCTAGCAGCAACAAATGTCCAATTTGGTACATCAATATCTATTTTCTCTACTGCTGTTTTCACTAGAGCATCTTGAATATCAGATGAACTCATACCATCTATAAATTTAATTTGAGCATCAATCTCTAATTCACTTTGACTAACTCCACTTAAATCTTTTGTTGCTGATATTGTATGTTTTTGTATTTTAGAGATATCTAAAACCTCTTGACGACCATTTCTTTTTTGTATCATTATTGCCATTTAAAACTCCGTGGGTAACTAATATAAAATTATAAAATCTACTTACATTTAAATAAGCATATTTTATAATTTCTTTTTGTTTTTTAAAGATGTATTTTATCCAAATATATATTAAAAAAACGATCTACTTATAACTAATTTTATTTAAACATTTTCATATCAGTTTTTGGATAAAATTGGAGCATTATATAAAATTAAAAGGACATTGCATGGCTTTAAAAGTTGCTATTAATGGTTTAGGAAGAATTGGAAGATGTGTTGCAAGAATATGTGCCGACCGTGATGATGTGGAGTTAGTAGCATGTAATGCAAGTGGTGCTGAAGATATGATTCAGTATGGTCTTAGATATGATTCTGTTCATGGGAATAGAAAGGATATTGAAGTAAAAGATGGTTTTATACACATAGGAAATGATAAAGCTAAACTTTTTGCAGAACGTGATCCTGCTAAACTTGACTTTGCTAGTTTAGGAGTAGATGTGGTTTTAGAATGTACTGGTGCATTTTTAACTCAAGAATCTGTTCAACCATATATTGATAATGGTATAAAAAAAGTAGTTCTATCTGCTCCTGCAAAAGATGATACTGCTACTTTTGTTATGGGTGCAAATGAGCATACTTACAATGGTGAAAAAATAGTTTCTAATGCATCTTGTACTACAAACGGATTAGCTCCAGTTGCTAAAGTACTTGATGATGCTTTTGGAATAGAAAATGGGCTTATGACAACTATTCACTCATATACAGGAAGTCAACTTATTCTTGATGGTAAACACAAAAAAGATCCAAGAAAAGCTAGAGCAGGTGCAATCAATCTTATACCTACGACTACAGGTGCGGCAAAAGCTATAGCTAAAGTTTTACCTAATCTTGCAGGTAAAATAAATGGTCAAGCTATCAGAATACCTACTCCAAATGTTTCAATGGTAGATTTAACAGTAACTTTAAATAAAGATGTAACAGTAGAGTCAGTAAATCAAGCCTTTAAAGAGGCTTCACTTGGATCAATGCAAGGTATTTTAGGAATTGATGAAGAGAAAAGAGTAAGCTCTGATTTTAATGGTGAAGAGACAAGTACAATTGTACCAATGGATACTACTCAAGTTGTAGGAGATAGAATGGTTAAAGTTCTAGCTTGGTATGACAATGAGTGGGGTTACTCTTGTAGACTAGTTGATATGGCAGTTCATATTTCAAAATAATATAATCATAGTTCAACAATATTATAACTTTGTGTAAAATTAAAAGTTATTTAAAAAGGATTAACAGATGAAAAGTTTTTTTTTATTACTATTCATAACAACGCTTGGTTTTTCACAAAATATATTGTTATTGAACTCATATCATCCAGGTTTTACCTGGACGGACCAACAATCTAAATCGATAAGAGAACAACTTAAAAGAAGTGGTATCGATCACAAAGTCTACATTGAATTTTTAGATACTAAACGATTCAGACCAAATAAAATAAATGATAAAAATTCACTAAACTACTACTCTACAAAATATAAAAATATTATTTTTGATCTTATTATAACCACAGATGATAATGCCCTTAATTTTGTGAGAAAACATAAAAAAACTGCTATCTTTTCAAAAGCAAAAGTATTTTTTTGTGGAGTAAATAACCTAAGTCTAAAAGATACTTTAGATATTAATACATACGCAGGAGTTTTTGAAAAAAAAGACCCTATATCAAATTTAGAACTAGCTAAAAGTGCTGTTAAAAATCTAAAAACTATCTACTTAATTTTTGATGATACTATTACTGCTAATAAAATTATAAAAGAGTATAAATATGCTTTTAAAAATATAAAAAATATAAATTTTGTATATCTTAATAATTCAGATATTGATACTGTCACAAATAGTTTAAAAAATTATGATAACAACTCTGTAATGTTTGCCTTGGTATTTTCCGGATTTCAAAAGAATAAAATCTTTTTATCTTATAAAAATGTTTTTAATGAGCTAATAAAAACATATAAAAATCCTATTATTGTACATACAAGTTCATTTATAAATTTACCAAATGTTATAGGGGGAAATTGTGTAAGTGGATCACTTCAAGGATTAATAGCTTCTAAGAAAGCTCTTGAATATATAAATGGCACTCCTATGAATAAAATTGGTTTTATTAATAAAAGTCCAAATCAATTTTATTTTAATATGAAAAATATTTTGAAATTTAATCTAAATATTGATGATTTAGATAAAAATCCAGATAAAAGTATCATTATAAATAAACCATCCTCGTTTTATAGTTTATACAAATTAGAAATAAATATATTTTTATTACTACTAATTATCGTAATAGTATTTTTAATAATTGTTATGAAAAAAAATGTAGAGATAAAACAATCTGCTAGAAAAATCAATAAATTAAATGCAAATTTAACTATTGAGATTAAAAAGGCACTTGAGGAAAATACAAAACAACTAGAGATATTACAGTATCAAAATAAGATGGCTAGTATGGGTGAGATGATAGGTGCAATTGCTCATCAATGGAGACAGCCATTAACTGCTATTAGTACAAGTATACAAAATCTAAAATATGATTTTAAAGATGGTCACCTTTTAGATGAAACCTTTATCAAAGAATATATAGCTAAAAATAAAAAGACTATAAAATTTATGTCAAAAACAATTGATGATTTTAGAAGTTTTTTTAGAGTTGATAAAGAGAAAGTGGACTTTAACATAAAAGAAACTACCCAATCTGTTGTAGATATGCAATTAGCACAGTTAAAATATCATAATATATTATTAACTATAGATGGTGATGAATTTATTTACAGTGGTTTCCAAAGTGAATATCAACAAGTAATTTTAAATATAATAAACAATGCTAAAGATGCATTAATAGAAAATAATATTGAAAATCCAATTATAGATATCAAATTAGAAAAAAATATTATAACAATTCAAGATAATGCTGGTGGAATTCCTAATGATATAATAAATAGAATATTTGAACCCTACTTTACAACAAAAGAACAAGGCAAAGGTACAGGTATGGGACTATATATGTCAAAGATGATTATTGATGGAAACATGGGTGGAGAACTTACTGTGATAAATAATAATATAGGTGCAAAATTTACTATAGATTTTAATAAAATTGATGAACAAAGAGATCTAAATGAATAAAAATATTATTATTTTATATGTAGAAGATGATGAATATATAAGAGAAAATACTAAAAGACCACTTAGTTATCTTTGTGATAAATTAATCATAGCAAAAGATGGTAAAGAGGGATTAGAACTATATAATAAATATAATCCAGACTTAGTAGTAGCTGATATAAAAATGCCACATATGACAGGTATAGAGATGTGTAGAGCTATAAAGGAAGTTAATCCAAATCAACATTTTATCTTTACCACTGCTCATAATGAAGATAGTTATTTTATAGAAGCTATCGAGATGCAAGTTGATGGATATATCTTAAAACCAATTGATTATGATCTACTAGAAAATAAAATTGAAAACATACTTGAACAAATAAATTTAAAAGCTGAAAATATTCTTCAAAAAGAGAAAATAATTCAACAAAATATTGATATATTAGAACAATCAAAAAATGTACAAATGGGTGAACTTATATCAAATATTGCACACCAATGGAGACAACCATTAAATGCTATAACAACTGCATTAAGTGCTATACAAATTAAAAAGAACTTAAATGATATTACAGAAGAAGAGGAAACTGAATTATTAAATATGATAGATGAAAATAGCCATTTTTTATCTGAAACTATTGATATATTTAGAAATTATATTATTGAGAAAAAAGAGAAGAAAAATATAATTTTACAAGATAGAATAAATACTACATTATCAATATTAGAAAGCTCTTTAAACAACCATAATATTAAATTTATAAAAGATTTTGAAGGATCAGAACCAATTAATATAGATATAATTATTGGAGAATTGGATCAAGTAATTATAAATATTATTAATAATTCAAAAGATAATTTTATAAAAAACTGTATTAATAATGGATATATTAAATTAAGTTTGTTAAATATAAATAATAAAGTTATAATATCAATTGAGGATAATGCAGGAGGAATACCTGTAAATATTTTACCTAAAATATTTGATCCATACTTTACTACAAAACATAAATCTCAAGGCACAGGATTAGGATTGTATATTTCAAAAAATATAATTGAGAAATCATTTTTTGGAAAATTAAGTGCTAAAACAGTAGGTAATAAAACCATTATTGATATAGAATTACCTTTAAATATAAAGAGTTAAATAATTAAGATATATTATTGTAAAATCTCTACAAATACAATAAGGAATAAAATGAATCTTCAAGAGATAAACAATATAAATATTGCAAATAAAAAAGTTTTTATTAGATGTGATTTTAATGTACCAGTAGATGAATATCAAAATATTACAGATGATAGAAGAATAAAATCTGCTCTTAATACTATTAGATACTGTATTGACAACGATTGTGCAGTGATCATCGCTTCTCATTTTGGAAGACCTAAAAATGGGTTTGAAGATAAATTTTCTTTAAAACCTATTGCAAAAAGATTACATACACTTTTAAAACAAGAGATTAAATTAGCACCAAATGTTATTTGTAATGATACTATTAAAATGGCAAATAATTTAAAAAATGGTGAAATTATGCTTTTAGAAAATATGAGATTTGAAGCTGGTGAAACTAAAAACGATCCCGATTTATCTAAAACTTTAGCATCATTAGCTGATATTTTTATAAACGATGCTTTTGGAGTATCACATAGAGCTCATGCATCAGTAGAAGGTATTGCTCAACATTTTGATATTGAAAATAAAGCTGCAGGTTTTTTACTTGCAAAAGAGATAAAATTTTTCTACCATATTATTGAGGAACCAAAAAGACCATTTGTATCAATTGTTGGTGGATCTAAAGTATCAGGTAAACTTGAAGCATTATATAACCTTGTACCAAAAGTAGATAAAATTATTATTGGTGGGGGAATGGCATTTACATTTCTTAAAGCATTAGGACATGAAGTTGGTAACTCGTTAGTTGAAGATGAACTTATTCCAGAAGCATTAAAAATAATGAAAGAAGCAAAAACACTTGGAGTTAAATTTTATTTGCCAGTAGATGTTATTGCTGCAGAAGAGTTCAATAGTGAATCATTTGCAAAAGCTGTTACAATCCAAGAGATACCAAAAGGTTGGATGGGTCTTGATGTAGGTCCTGCCTCTTCACTTTTATTTGCTCAAGCACTTGAGGATGCACATACAATTCTTTGGAATGGACCTATGGGTGTTTATGAGATGGATAAATTTGCAAAAGGTAGTACAAAACTTTCTCATGCAGTAGCAAATTCATATGCAACAACAGTTGTAGGTGGTGGAGATACTGCTGATTTAGTAAGAAGAACTGGTGATGAAGACGAGATGACATTTATTTCTACAGGTGGTGGTGCATCTTTAGAATTAATTGAGGGTAAAATATTACCAGGTGTAAAAGCACTAATTATAAAATAATTGAAAAAAGTATTATTAAATGGTGTTGGTAGAATTGGTAAAGCAATTCTACGAATATCTCTTAAATCTAAATCATTTCAAGTTGTTGCAATAAATGAACTCAATTCAAATATTGATAATATTGCATACTCTATAAACTATGACTCTACATATGGAAGATTAGAAGATAAATTTATATCTAAAAATAAATTTATACAAAATCAATACTTTAAAATAAAAATTTTAAATAAAAAATCACTCTTCGATATAGATTTAAAAAAATTAGATATTGATTTTATTATTGATGCAAGTGGTTCAAAAGTTGATATGGTAAAATTAAAAAAATTAGATGTAAAAGCTATATTTTTAACACACCCAAATGAAAAAGCAGATATAAATGTAATTTTAGGGGTAAATGAAACAAAACTATCTCTAAAAAAACATAAAGTTATATCTACGAGTTCTTGTAATGCCACTGCACTATTACCTATTTTAAAACTTATAGATGATAACTATACTATAGACTATGGAGATATAGTAACGATACATCCACTTTTAAATCACCAAAAAGTTTTAGATAGCGCCTGTATAGGTAGTCACAATAGAGATATTGATTGTAACTTTGAGTTTGGAAGAGGTGCAACTCAAAATATTATTCCAAGTAAAACTACAACTATAGAAGCCTGCTCATTTATTATGCCAACTATAAATTCTTCTATAATATCTTCAAGCTCACTAAGAGTTCCTACTGATACTGTAGGAGCTATAAATATAACAATGATTGTAAAAAAAGAGTGTAAAAAAAGTGACTTATTTAAAATTCTTAAAAAATATGAAAAAGATCAAAGATTTGATATTTTGATGAATAATAAAGAAGCTTTAGTTTCAAGTGATTTTAAAGCTCAAACTTTTACATCTATACTTGATCATAGATTTACTGATATTAAAAAAAATAAAATGATCAAGCTTGTACTTTGGTATGACAATGAATGGGGTTATGCGTCTAAAGTTGTAGATATCATCTCAACCATTAAATAAACTCTTATATAAAATTAAACATAAAATTTATATTATAAATCAATAAATTATATTTTATATAAGTTTATGGTAAACTATAGCCTTTAATAGTAAAAATAGATAAAAAAAGGACTCTAGTGAAAATAATTGCAAGTAATTTTAAAACAAATCATACAAGAAAAAGTACAAAAATTTTTGTAGAAGATATAAATAACTTTTTAGAAGAAGAAAATATCAAAAATGAAATTTTTATATTCCCAACATCAACTGCTCTTGATAATTTTAATTTAACTGACAATTTAACTATAGGAGTTCAAAATGGATATTATGTACAGAATGGTTCATTTACTGGTGAAATTGGCACTGAACAATTAGATGAATTTAATATCAAAACAATTTTAATAGGTCATAGTGAAAGAAGACATAAGCTAGGAGAATCTCAAAAAGAGATAGCTCTTAAATATAATTATTTCAAATCATTAGGATATAAAATAATATATTGTATTGGTGAACCATTAGAAGTTAAAGAGCAAGGATTAACTGAAACACTAGGTTATATTTGGGAACAATTTGATGGTATAGATTTAAATTATGATAATCTAATTATTGCATATGAACCAGTATGGGCAATAGGTACTGGAGTTGTTGCATCAATAGAAGATATTACAACTATTCATAAAAAAATAAAAAAGAAAATAGATAAGCCACTTTTATATGGTGGGAGTGTAAAAGTAAATAATATAAGTGATATTTTAGATATT
>Ga0256837_1001443_pt1 | contig 16425 bp, 15 predicted proteins | sample 4562384metaG_FD_185976 | JGI IMG/M metagenome (GOLD analysis project Ga0256837, IMG submission 185976) | Hydrothermal vent microbial communities from Guaymas Basin, Mexico - 4561-384 | ecosystem: Environmental > Aquatic > Marine > Hydrothermal vents | place: Mexico: Guaymas Basin | collected...
ATTTGAGTTTAAACCTGCTGCTAATGTCAAAGTTAGTAAGATTCTAAACTTACAAGATGATTTAGCTATGGCACTGTCTGCTGAAACTATCCGTATTCAAGCACCAATTCCGGGTAAAGATGTTGTAGGTATAGAGATTCCTAACGATACAGTAGATACTATTTACTTAAGAGAACTATTAGATTCTACACTATTTAAAGAATCTTCATCACCATTAACTATTGCTCTTGGTAAAGATATAGTTGGAAAACCTTTTGTAACTGACTTAAAAAAACTTCCGCACCTTTTAATAGCTGGAACAACAGGTAGTGGTAAAAGTGTTGGTATAAATGCTATGATTCTTTCATTATTATACAAAAATTCACCAGACCAACTTAGACTTCTTATGATTGACCCTAAGATGTTAGAGTTTTCAACATATAATGATATTCCTCACCTTTTAACACCAGTTATTACAAAACCTAAAGAGGCTATTGTAGCTTTAAACAATATGGTAGCAGAGATGGAACGCCGTTATGAACTCATGGCAGAGAGTAGAACTAAAAATATTGAAAACTATAATGAAAAAGTTAAAAAAGAGGGTGGAGAGCATTTTGCTTATATAGTTGTGATTATAGATGAGTTAGCTGATTTAATGATGACGAGTGGTAAGGATGTTGAGTTATCTATTGCTAGGTTAGCACAAAAAGCTAGAGCTTGTGGAATCCACTTAATTGTAGCTACTCAAAGACCATCTGTTGATGTTGTGACAGGTTTAATTAAAGCAAATCTACCATCAAGAATCTCATATAGAGTTAACTCTAAGATAGATTCTAAAATCATATTAGACCAAATTGGTGCTGAATCTCTTTTAGGTCGTGGTGATATGCTTTTCACTCCTCCCGGGGCGACAGGTTTAGTTAGACTTCATGCTCCTTGGGCAACTGAAGATGAGATTGAAAATATTGTTGAGTTCATAAAGTCTCAAAAAGGTGCTAACTATGATGAAAGTTTTTTAATGGATGAAACTGAAAATGTAAATTCTGGGATGAGAAATTTAAGTGAAGAGTTAGACCCATTATACGAAGATGCTAAGAATGTTATACTTACAGATAAAAAAACATCTATCTCTTACTTACAAAGAAAACTTCAAATAGGTTACAACCGTTCAGCAAGAGTTATAGAACAATTAGAATATATGGGTGTTTTATCTAGCCCAAATGCTAAAGGGATTCGTGAGATAATATACTAGACTTATTAGATTTCTTTTATAAATTAAACAAGAAGTCTAATTACTAAAAGCACCTTTTAACCAAAAAATAGATAGAATTTAAACAATTTAATAAAAGAGTAAAATAATGTTAAAACCACTACTTATAGAGATAGGTGTTGAAGAGCTTCCAGCTGTTCCACTACTAAAAGAATTAAAAAATATAGAAAAAAAGTATGCTAGTATTTTAGAGAAAAATTCACTTTTATGTGATTTTGAATTTTACTATACTCCTCGTAGGCTAGTTATTTGGCATAGAGAGTTTAAAACTTTTCAAGAAGATAGTGTTGAAGAGTTTTTTGGAGCTCCATTAGCAATAGCTTATAAAGATGGTGAAGCAACAAATGCGGCTAAAGGTTTTGCTAAAAAATGTGGTGTAGAGTTAAGTGAACTATCTACTAACACAAAGGGTGGAAAAGAGGTTCTTTACTATAAAAAAGAGATTAAAGGTAAAGAATCATCAGAATTACTAGAATCTATGATAAAAACTTGGATAACATCTTTAGAGTTTGGTAAATCTATGCGATGGGGAAGTTTAAAAGATAGCTTTATTCGTCCTATCAGATGGGTAAATGTTTTATTTAATGATGAACTTGTAGAGATGGAACTATTTGGTGTTTCATCTAAAAAAGAGACTTTTGTTCATCGTATTAGTAATTTTAATGCTGTTGAGATAGATGGTGCTAAAGATTATTTTAACAAGTTAAAAGATGGTGGAGTTACTTTATTTGCTGATGTTAGAAAAGAAAATATTTTGGCAAATTTTGAATCTATTGAGCAAGAAAATGGTATAGATATTGAGATTGATGAAGATTTACTAAAAGAGGTTGTTGCTATAACTGAAAATCCAACAGCACTTTTAGGCTCTTTTGATGAGGAGTTTTTAAAGCTTCCACCTGAAGTTATCATAGTTTCTATGAAAGAACATCAAAGATATTTTCCTGTTTTTAAAGATGGAAAACTAATAAACAAATTTGTAGTTGTTTCAAATGCTTTAACAGATGATTTTTCAAAAGTTATAGAGGGTAATGAGAGAGTTTTAAGACCTCGTTTAGCTGATGGACTATTTTTTTACAATAACGATTTAAGAGATGGACTAAGTATAAAAGGTCTTGAAAAAGTTGCTTTCTTTAAAGGTTTAGGAACAGTAGCAGATAAGATAGAGAGAGAAAGAGTAATAGCAAACAAACTTTTTGAAAAATATAATCCAAAAAGTTCTAAAGAGGATTTAGACAGAGCAATTACACTAGCTAAAGCTGACTTAATGAGCGAGATGGTTTATGAGTTTACAGAACTCCAAGGTTTAATGGGTTACTACTATGCTAAAGAAGCTAAAGAGAGTGATGATGTAGCTCTATGTATAAAAGAGCAGTATTTACCAGATGGTGAAGATAGTGAGTTACCATCAACAACTTTAAGTGCTATTGTTGCTATGAGTATAAAATTAGATACTCTTTTAGCACTTTTTAGTATAAATCAAATTCCAACAGGTTCAAGAGACCCTTTTGCTCTTCGTCGTGCTGTTAATGGTATAGTGAGAATTACTAAAGAACATAATTTAGATTTTAATATTATAGAAGATATAAAGAATCTTAGTAAATCTTATAGTAACATAGATATGGAAAAACTAAATAGTTTCATTTTAGAAAGAGTTAAACAATACCATAAAGTAAATCCATCTATTGTGGAAGCTGTTTTAGCTTCAGGTGAAAAAGATTTAAATAAAATAGAGAGTAAGATTCAAGCACTTAATAACATTGTAAACAGTGAAGGTTTTGGTGAGTGTTCAACAACATTTAAAAGGGTAGCAAATATCACTAAAGATATAGACCTTTCTCAAAATATGAATGTTGATAGTAAACTATTTGATTCTAAAGCTGAAGAAAATCTACTTAATGAGTACAATAAAGTTACAACTACAAGTTACGACTCTTATGAGGCTGAGTTAGATGCTTTACTAGGTTTAAAACCACAATTAGATAAGTTTTTTGAAGATGTAATGGTAAATGCTGAAGATGAAAAAATTAAAAACAATAGAAAATCGTTAGTAGCTTCTGTATATAAAAGCATATTAAATATAGCAGATATTAAAGAGGTAAGTGTAAATTAATTTGTATGATGTAGCAATTATTGGTGCTGGGATAAATGGCTGTTCTTTAGCTTATGAATTTACCCAGCTAAATAAAAAAGTTATTATCTTCGATATGGAATCTGTTGCTTACGGTGGAAGTGGGGCAGCAGGTGCTTTTATTTCTCCGAAGTTTTCAAAAAGTGGTGAATTAAAAGAGTTAATTCATCAAGCATTTGTTTATAGTATGGATTATTACGAAAAAAATTTCCCAACTTTTTTAACTAAAGCACCACTTATTCATTTAGCTAAAGATGATGTTGATGCCACTACATTAACTTTCTATAAAGATTTAACCTCACTAAAACTCAATCAAATTGATTTAGAGACACAACCTAATCTAACACAAGAAGCAAAAAAAAGTGTTCATATCTCATTAAATACAGGAATAGTAGATGCTAAAGCTGTTTGTGAAGCTATGGCTAAAGATGCTAAATTTGTAAAACAAAAAGTTGAAAATATTAGTTATGAAAATGAAGAGTGGATAATTGATAAAGAATATAAAGCAAAAAAACTTATAATTACAACAGGTGCTTACAAACAAATTTTAGATGAGCCGTACATAAAACTTAGAGGTGTTTGGGGTCATAGAATTGATGTGAAAACAACTACTAAAAATGATTATGCTATTCACCAATATGTTTCAATATCACCAACAATAAACAATACTTTAGCCATTGGTGCAACACATAATGTTCATTACCATCCTGAAACTTCAAAAAAGCCATATAATGTAGATGAGGGTAGGGCAGAGTTATTAGAAAAAGCATCTAAAACTATAAAACTAGATAATGTAGAGATAATTAAAGATTATATGGGGTTAAGGTCTGGTTCATTTGACTATATGCCAATTATTGGAAATTTAGTTATGAGTGAAGAAACAATAAAAAATCGTGGAAATAAGTTAAAAGTAAAAAATGCTAATTACAAAGATTTTAAATACTATTCAAATCTTTATATGATGAATGGAAATGGTGGTTATGGGTTTGTTTTAGCTCCATATTTAGCAAAAATACTTACTGAATATATTGTTGAAAATAAAGAGATTAGTAAAAGAATTACCCCAGCTAGACTATTTGCTAGATGGGCTAAGAGAAGATAATTACAGCTTTTTATCTTGAAGTATCTTATCTACATCTAAAATAGTTATCATCTCAACATCATTATTTTTATATAGACCTGTTATATATTCTGGATTAATCCCTATTCCAAGTTCAGGTGGGGATGTTATAAGTGATATATCTATATCTTTTATAGATTCTATACAATCAACAACCATACCAATTAACTTTTCATCTTTTGTCTTTACAATTATAATAACAGTATCTTCTGTAAAAGATGGTTCACTATTACCAAATTTTACTCTTAAATCAACAATAGGAGCGACATCTCCTCTAAGATTAATTAAACCACTAATCCAAGGATTCTCATTATGAAGTGGTGTTATATTTGTTTGAGAATGAACAAGAATTACTTTTGTTTTTTTTAGTTCAATAGCATAAGTACCACCTAAAAAATTAAAAACGATTAATTCCATGATTTTATTTTCTCCTCTTCAATAATATTCATAATATCTAAAATAAGTCCAATACTTCCATCACCCCTAATCGTAGCAGCACCTATACCTTTTATTTTTTTATAATTTTTTTCTAAAGATTTTACAACAATCTGTTCTTGATTTAAGAAATCATCTACAAAAATTGCTACTTTTACATTTGTAATTTTAGTAATAATTAACATACCTTTTGTTATATCTGTAAATTCTGGTTCTATATGAAAAAAATCATACAATCTAATAATAGGTATAAATTCATCTCTTAACATTAAAATTTCTTTTTGATTATTACCAACTTTTTTAATCATATTTATAGTTGGCTGAAGAGATTCTACTATCATATTTAAAGGCATAATTAAGTTTTGCTTACCTATTTTTACATTTAAACCATCTAGTATAGCTAGTGTTAATGGTAAAAGTATAGTAAATTTTGAACCTTTATTTTCTTTTGTAGTAATAGAGATACTTCCACCTAAAGAAGTAATATTATTCATAACAACATCCATACCGACACCACGACCTGAGACATCACTAATTTCACTAGCAGTTGAAAGTCCAGCGGAGAAGATAAGCATAGCTTTATCTTCATCACTCATATGTTCTGAATCTTTTTGAGAAATTATTCCATTTTCTAATGCTTTATTAGTTACTTTTTCAAGATTTATTCCAGCACCATCATCTTCTATAGTAATAATTATATGTCCACTCTCTTGTGAAGCACTAATTGTTAATTCACCAATTTCTTTTTTACCTTTTTCAATTCTTACATCTGGTTGTTCAATTCCATGGTCTAAAGAGTTTCTTATAATATGAATTAAAGGGTCAGTTAATCCTTCAACCATCATTTTATCTATCTCTACTGTATCACCATGATGAATAAAGTTCACTTTTTTATTTAATTTTTTTGCTAAATCTCTTATAGTTTTTGGTAATTTAGCATAAACACTTTCCATTGGAATCATACGAACAGACATAACAGCTTCTTGAAGTTCTCTTATCTCTCTATCTAATCTTGATAATTTATCTATGATTGAAGGGTCATTATATTTTTCTGCTAAATCTTCTAAAAATTTATATAACATACTTTTTGTTATAACTAAATCACCAACTCTATTCATTAAAAAATCAATTTTATCTAAACCAACTCGTATAGAATTACTAGCAGCTGATTTTTTAATACTTTTATTTGTTGCTTTATTTTTTTGTTTTACAGGTATTGATTTTTTAGTAGTTTCAACAATTTCTTTTAAAGGTTCTTCTACAATAGTTTCCTTTTTGATTATCTCTTCTTCATCAAAAAGTTCAAAACCAATATTATTACTTTCTTCATTAACAACAGCATCATCAAAGATTTCAAATCCACAATCTTCTTTATCTGCTATATTTTCATCAAAGATTTCAAATCCATTATCTTCATTATCAGCTTTACAATTAGCGACAATACTATTAAATAACTCTTCAACTTCAATGACTTTTAGTTTAAATTCATCTATGTCTAAACAATCATTAAATTCATCATTTGCTATCTCTTCAGCATTTTGCATAGTTTCTATAAGAGCAATATTGAACTCTTTTGTATAGCAGATAAGACCATTTCTAGCTTTATCTAGTAAATCTTCAATATTATGTAAATACTTGGGAAAAGCTTCAAGTCCCATAAAACTTGAACTACCTTTCAATGTATGAAGATGTCTAAAAAGTCTATTTACAAAATCTTGTGTAAATTCATTACTTATTTTTACAGAATTTAATGAATCTACAACAGCATCATATAAATCAATGAACTCTCCACTGTCAATAGTATTTTTTAAACCAAAAGTTTCCTCTTCAGTGACTGCTTCATTAAAATTTTTAATTCTGTTTAATAATTTTTGAAGTGCTTCTTCAAATTCACTATCATTAACATTATTTTCAACTTCTAGGTCAATAATCTCTTGAAGAGAATCTAACTCTTCAAGTAAAAAATCAACCATGGTCATAGTTGCTATTAAGTCACCTTTTCTAAGGTTATCTATAAAATCTTCTAAATAATGTACATATCTAGCAAAATAGTTAAGTTCTACAGAACCAGAACCACCTTTAAGTGTATGAATATTACGAAATAGGGCATCAATAGATTCTGAAGACAACTCACCATTTTGTTCAGCTTCTAACAATATACCATGTGAACTTTCAAATAGTTCAGAGGCTTCTTCTAAGAAATAGCCTTGTATCTCTTTCATCTCATCAAAATCATCCATTTGTTACTCTTCAGTATTTTTTTGAACTTCATCAACCAAACTATTTGATATAGTATGTAATTTAGCAGAGATTTTATGTGTACTTTTTAGAATATTTACATTATCTTCAATATCTGTATTTAGTTTAGAAATAACTTGAGATATAGTATCAATTCTTTTCATTTCGGAGATTGTATCTTGATTTACATTTTGAACAAGAACAGAAGTATGTGTGATTTGTTCCGATACTTCTATAAAATTCATTTTCATTTGTTTAGATACTTCTATACCTTTTTGAGCTTTTTGTTGAGTTTGAGATACTAAACTTTTTATCTCTTTAGCCGCTTCAGCACTTTTGTTAGCAAGGTTTCTAACTTCTTGAGCAACAACAGCAAAACCTTTTCCAGCTTCACCAGCAGTAGCCGCTTCAACAGCAGCATTAAGAGAAAGTATATTTGTTTGGAATGATATTGAATCTATAATTCCTATAGCTTCATTAATTGCTAAAGTAGATTGGTTAATAGCATCCATAGCATCAAAAGTATCATTTGCTAATGCTTCACCATCTTTAGCATTTTGTGTAGTAGTTTTAGCTACATCACTCATCATGGCAGATTTATTTAGTGTATTTTTAAGAGTAGTTTGCATTTCAGCAATGTCTCTATTTACATTTTGTGTTATTTCACTTGTTGTATTCATTGATGATGTTAGTTTATCCATTTTTCTATGGATAGCTTCTGCACTATCTTGAAGTTCATCACCTTTTTTCATTAATGATGCTATTATCTCTTTTCTAGCTTTTTGTAGTACATCACCTAAAATATTTACACCCTCTATAAGCTCTTTAAGTTCACCAATAGCATTATTTTCAAGACGATTATTGAACTCATTTTTTTTATAAGATGATAGTGTTGAAAGGATATCAGAAAATGTAACACTTATACCATCAATAAAATGATTAATATCATTTTGTAAAGCTTGTATTTGAGCATTATCTGGCATTCTTTTAGCACTTGAAGAAAAATCACCTTTTAACATATTTTTAGTAAGTTGTGATATTTCAGCAACTGATAAAATATCTTTTTTAAGACCTTCTTCAATTTTATGGATATTTTTATTTACAATAGTAGCCATATTGTTAAACTCTGTCATATTACTATTTGGTACTTGTTCAACACTTTTTGTTTCATGATTTAAAAAATCAAAGAATGATATGAGAGCATTTTGAAGAGTGTCTATATTTTGAATAATTTGACGAACAAAATAAAATAATAAAACATTAATAATAATATTTCCAACGAGGATAATAAAAAACATTACTAAATTTTCATGGTCAATGTCAATAGTATGACCTTGTTCAGATATTTTTTTATTTAAACCTTTTAATTTTGTTGTTGTTACATTATATAACAATTCTAAAGAGGAAATAGTTGATTCATACTTAGTGATTTTACTTTTTAGTAAACTCATTTTACTAGCAATATCTTTATCTCCAATAGACTTAATAATTTTTGAACTCTCATCTATATAAGAATTCTTTTTTGTAATTTTATATAACAAAATATTATTTTGTAATTTTTCTAATAAAATAACCTTATTATAAACAACCTCTCTATTTTCTACATGAGAATTTATCTCACCCAATCTAAAAGCAATTACTACTTGTAATATAATAAATGCGATTAAAATAATTACACCTAAACCTATGTTTCTTTGTCTTAAACTTATCATAATATTCTCCTTTTTTTACATATACTCAGTGATATAGTCATACAATTTATCTAAATCAGCTTTATTGATTAAGTCAATTGCTCCTAGTTGTTTTACCTTATCCAATACACCTTGATTAGTCATACTTGTTAAAGATATTATAGGTAAAGCACTAAACCTAATATCATCTTTTATATGTTTTATAACTTGGTAACCATTTCTAATTGGCATCTCAATATCTGTTACAACTAACCCTATATCTTTTGTATCAATTGTTTCTAATCTATCAATTAATAGTTGCCCATTTTCATAGATTTCATGACGAACATCTATTTTTGTTAAAAACTCATCAAGTTTTTCTATAACTACTCTACTATCTTCAGCAATTAGTAATGTTTTACTTGACTTAATATTATCTAATTCACCAAAAGAGTTTATATCGTAAATAGTGCTACCATCTGTTTTTGAATCTTTATTTATATCATACAATAATTTTTCAGCATCAAAAACTATACAAAGATGCGATGAACCACCAACTTCGGTTTCTGTTACATAAGATATTTTTGGGTCATTACTACTAGGTAGCTTTAAATCACTACTATTTTTTTCCTCTATTTTAATAATATCTTTTACTAAAATACCAACTTTTCTATTATTATAATTACAAACAATTACAATTTTATAAGGGTCATCTTCAACTTTTTCACCTATCCATTCATCAAGGTTTATAATAGATATCATCTCACCACGAAGATTAATTACACCAATTACAATATTATCGGCAGAGGGTGTTTTAACAATCTCTATATCATCTTTTATCAAAAAACTTTGGATTTTAGATATATTGACAGCATAAACTTTATTACTACCAGTGTAAAACATAGCAAGTTGCATAACATTTCTAAGGTGACTTTTAGTTATGTAGTCTATATTTTCTTGAATTTCATTTCTATAATTAGATTCACTCAAAATTTATTCTCTCTCTTTTTTAACAATTTCAATCATCTTTTCAATAAGTGGAATAACACTATTTGGACGAAATGGTTTAACTAAATAACCTTTAACACCCTTAGAAAGCATCTCTTTAACTTTACCTTTACCACCTTCAGTTGTTGCCATAATAATTTTCATTTTTGATAATTCACTTATTTTAGAAACTGCTTCTACAACTTCATCACCATTCATATTTGGCATATTCCAATCTAATAGCATCACATCAATATTTGAATGTTTTTTTAGATATTCCATTGCTTGAATTCCATCTTCAGCTTCAATAACTTCAACATTCTTAAAATTATTTAGAATTGATTTTTTTATAACTAAACGAATTGTAGCACTATCATCAACTGTTAAAAATCTTATTATAGATTTTTCTTTTGCTTCTATATTTTCTTTCTTCATATCATTATTATTTAACACATTATCTACTAAAATTGAAGATTCTATTGAAGATATTAAAAAAGAATTTTTATTGATTAAAGATAAATTAGAAGCATTATGAATATTTATATCTAATTCATTTATATTTAAGTCAAAATCAATAGTAAAAATTTTGTTTTTTAATAAAATAAAAATAGAATCATATAGATAGTTATATATAATATCTTCTATATTTTCGTTAGAAGAATATAATTTTTTAGTAGATACATTGTTGAAATCTTTTATATCTACAAAATAAATTTCTTTATCATTATTAATATAAATAATAGAATCTTTACAGCTTATTATTTTGTAAATAGTTCCATTAGTGGATATTTTACTTAAGATACCTTTTTCTAAAATATCCACCAATAAAATATTATTCTTTGTAGCACCCATAATAATATTTTCTTCAATAAAAGCAATATCATTAACACTATCTCCATTAGAAAATAGGGTGAATTTTAATATAGATTCACTAGATAAATTGTTTATAATATTAACTTTACCATCTTCTGTACCCAAAATTGTATTCATTCCAAATTTAGATAAAGCTATTGAACTAACAGAACCTGTTGAAGTTAAAGCATAATCAACCAATCTATTGTTCTTTTTAAGGTGATATACTTTTAATGAAGTATTATCTGTGGAGGCTAATATATTTGTTTTTAGGTCATATAATTTTACATTTTGACTAAATTCCAAAGGCTCGAGAGTTTCAGATTCTATACTAGATATATAAAAACTACCTTCATTATATGTATATATCTGTTCTTCAGAAAAATACACTTTATTTAAAGTTTGAATATGATTCAATAATTTAGTTTCTAACATTTATAACTCCTGTGTTATGGTTGACAAAATAAGCTCTTTACCTTTAAAATTTTTTGATTTTACATCAGAAACAATTTTTGTTGCTATCGCTTCTGTTATAACAGATATATCATTTGTATCTTTTGTAAAATCAGCATAATCATTAGTTTTAACTTCAAGTATAGCAAGTGTTTCATTAATTTGAGTAATACTACTTGACTGCTCTTGAGAAGCTGTTGTAATATTGTCAATTAAACCTATTGTAGTATCAATATTTTTATTTAAAACACTATATCCATCTATCATTTTATCAGATATATTTAAACCTGTAGTAGCGTGTACTTTTGCTAAAGATACTAAAGATTTAATCTCTTTAGCAGCATCGGCACTTTTATTAGCAAGATTTCTAACTTCTTGAGCAACAACAGCAAAACCTTTTCCAGCTTCACCAGCAGTAGCAGCTTCAACAGCAGCATTTAAACTTAAAATATTTGTTTGAAAAGAGATTTGGTCTATAATTTCAATAGCATCATTAATTGCATTTGTAGAATCATTTATAGATTTCATAGCATTAACAGTTTCTAATGCCAGTTTATTTCCAGTTTCTATAGATGCTTTTACATCTAATGATGAAGTTTGCATTTTCATTGTTGTTTCTGTATTAAGTTTTGTTTGAGTTGTAATTTTTTCAACTTCACTAGCAGTTGAATCAAGAATCTTAACTTGTTCTTCAACAGCTATGCTTAGATAAGATAGTTTTTGATGTAGTTTTGTTGAATTTTCTTCTAGTTTTAATCCATGCTTTAAATTTGAATTTAATGTTTTTGATAGTTCCTCTTGTAGATTATTGATACCATCTACTAATTTTAAGAGTTCACCACCTCTATATATATTTTTATCTATGTTATTTATATAGTTTCCATTTTGGTATTCAACAAGAATAGTTATAATAGATGTAAAATTGGTTTCCATTTTATGTATCATTTGGTTAATACTTTTTGCAGTATAACTTAATTTTACATTTGAAGTATCATTATAGATTCTATCTGATATATACCCATCTGAAGCTTTTTCTAGTAGTAACATTATCTCACCCTGAACAAGTAAATCTTCTTGTGATTTTTTCATCATAGTTGTAGATAAGTCATCTAAAGCTTTTTTAATTTTTAATGATGGTGTTTTGTTTAGAAATTTATTTAAATCTATTTTGTTAGTATCACCATCTATAAACTCTTTTATGGAGTAGATATAATTAACTATAGAATCTTCTTCTTGAGAAGTAACCTTAATTGAATTATTAAAAAACATATATTTTTTCCTATACTAAAGTTTTATAAAGAGTTTCAGCGTTATTAATCTCTTCTTGAGTTGGTTTAATTCTAATAGATATATATCGTAATTTACCAGTAACATCTTTTGAAGCAAATACAGTGGCATTTACCCAATAATAATCATTGTTTTTTGTTTTGTTTTTAACAATACCATTCCAAACTTCACCATTGCTAATTGTATTCCATAAATTTTTAAATGCTTCTTTTGGCATATCTTTGTGTCTAACAATATTATGAGCTTTCCCAATTAATTCATCTTTAGAATAGCCACTTGTTTTACAAAAGTCACTGTTAGCATATATTATTTTGCCATTAGAATCTGTTTCAGATACAATCATCATCCCTTTTTCTAATAGAATCTCTTTCTCCATAGTTTATTTCTCTTTAACTTCATATCCTATTACAGGTGCTAAGTTAATCATCAATTGTTTTACAGTTTTAGTTTGATATGGTTTCATAAGATAACCACTTATTTTAAATTTTATGGCTTTTTCAACTTGTTTTTTACTTGTTTCTGTTGTTTGCATAATAACTTTTATATGGTCATATTTCTCTTGAGTTCTAATAATTTCTAAAAACTCCATACCATCCATAACAGGCATATTTACATCTAGTAAAATTAATTTTATATCATTATTATTCTCAAGTTGTTCTAATGCTTCTTTACCATTTTTAGCCTCAAGAACCTCAACATCTATGATGGTCATTTTAGCTGCTGTATTTAAGATTCTTAACATTGTTGAACTATCATCTACTATTAAAATTTTTACACTCATAAACTAACCTTTATTATATAATTAAAATATGATATACCAATACAACAAAATTAATACTTAATTATTAGCTTTAAAATAATATTCTATTTATAATATGAAATTATTTAGCTAAAATTTCAAAAAGCTAACTCATTTTTGGAGATTTATGTATGAATAGATGGATAGAGATTATAAAAAACAATGATTTTATAGGTGCTAAAAAATATATTAAAAGTGGTGCTGATATTAATGAAGAAAATGAGAATGGTGAAACTGTTTTAGCTTCAGCATTAAGACATAAATGTGATAGTGATTTTATAACTCTTCTTATTGAAAATGGGGCAGAGATATTTGACTTTGACAATGAGGGTGTTTCTATTTTTGATATGGCAATTACCTACAATAACATTGAGATGGTAAAATATTTAATTAAAAAAGGTATTGATGTTAACACAACAAAAAGAAGAAGTGGATTTACTGCTTTAATGTGTGCTTCTTGTTATGGTAGAGTAGAGATTGTAAAACTTCTACTAGAAGAGGATGCGAATGAGGATAATGTTGATGTTAAAGGTTTTAAAGCTTCCGATTTTGCTAGAAAAATGAATAAAAAGAGTGTTTTAAAACTTTTAAAAGTAGATGAGAGTAAGGTTCACAATAGAAGCACTTGCTAGTTTATATTTTTTAATAACTCTTTTGTTATACTCTCTATATCTTTAGTCGCATCAATCTCTACTAACTCTATATTTAGTAGGTTTGTAGCCTCTACAATAGCATCTTGAATTTTTAAAAGATACTCAACTCCTCGTAACTCAATTCCATCTAACTCTTTTTGAGATAGTCTATACTCTAATTCCTTTTTTGTTAAACGGAGAAGAAAAGCTTTTTGTGGGTATATTTTGTTTGTAGCAAAATCATTTAATTCAACTAACTCTTTTTTTGAAATTTCACCCTGAACAAGAGCATAAGCAACACCACTAATAGCACTTCTATCGGAAATTATCATACCATCTAAATTTGGTTCAATAATCTCTTTTATATGTTCAGCACGGTCAGCTAAAAAAAGTAAAAATTCTGTCTTTTTACTTTTTGTTTTAGCACTAAGAACCATCTCACGAATCTCTTTACCTATTAGAGTAGCTCCTGGTTCTTTTGTAACAATAGCTTTAGGAAAATATTTTTTTAAACCTTCTATCTGTGTGCTTTTCCCTGCTGTGTCGATTCCCTCTATTGTTATATACATAATTCTTTATCCTTTATTATCTTTTCAACCTCTTTTGGAAGTAGATGTTCTGTTTTTCCATTAAATTTCAACAAATTTCTTACAATAGATGAACTTATAAAAGTGTGTTCTAGTTTTGGTAACAAATAAATAGTTTCAATACTACCATCTAGTGAATTATTTAAGTATCCCAACTGTAACTCATACTCAAAATCACTAACAGACCTAAGACCTCTAATAAGAATCTTCGAATCGTAACTTTTTGCTAAATCAACAGTAAGATTCTCAAAACCAACAACTTTTACATTATCTAAATTTTTTACACTTTCTTGAATCATAAAGATTCTTTGTTCTAAAGTAAACATTGGCTTTTTATCTTTAGATATAGCAACTGCTATAATTAACTCATCAAAAAGTTCTAAGGCTCTCTCTATAATATCAAAATGACCACTTGTTATGGGGTCAAAAGTTCCAGGGTAGAGTGCTATTTTTTTAGTTGACATTTTATTCCCACCTTTTATAAAGATTGTTCTCTATATCTAATAAATCAAACCACTTACCAACTATAAAATTTTCCATATCTTCAAGTGTAGTTTGCTCAGAATAGTAAGCCATAACAGGGGGAGCGATAATAACACCTAATGAAGCTAATTTTTGCATATTTTCTAAGGCTATAGCAGAAAATGGCATCTCTCTAGGAGCTAAAATTAGTTTCTTTTGCTCCTTTATCATTACACTAGCAGACCTTGTTATGAGATTGTCTGAGATTCCACAAGCTATTTTTGCCAATGTATTCATACTACAAGGGGCAATTAACATAGCATCTACACCAAAAGAACCTGAAGCTACACTAGCAGATATATCTTCATTAGGGTAGGTTGTATAACCCATCTCTTTTTCTAAAACAACTTTAGCATTTTCGGAAATTATAAGATGTTTATCTATTGAATCTGGAAGTAATTTTAAAGCTTTTAAACCTAAGTTTGCTCCACTCGCTCCACTTATAGCTAAAATAATTTTTCTTTTTTTCATTGAATCTCCACTCGATTTTTACCAACCACAACTACTCTAAATTTTTTACCATTTAATTTTTTAACTGTTATTGTATCGTTTAATTTACCACTTCTAAGGGCTTTAGCTATAAAAGATATTGCTATATTTTTAGAGTTCATCCTTACATTTACAGTAGAACCTTTAGTAACAATATCTACTTTTTCAACATCTTTAATTGTTATTATACTATTTTCTTTTATATTATTTTTACTTTGTACATTATCTATATCTTTAGTAGATATTGGTAATGCTCTAAATTTATGAAATTTAATATATCTCTTATTTGTGTTAAGCAAGGTAATTTTAGAATCTCTTTTAATTTTAATTTTAGAGCTATAAATATCTATATAAGCTTCTATTTCATAGTTAAAAAAGAATTTTTTCTTATTTTCAGTTTTAATATATACAATCCCTTCATTATGTTGTAAAGAATTATTTTGTAAAAAAACCTCATAATTATCACCAATATATTCTATATAATTTCTAGGATTTACTTTAATGTTTAGAATCTTCATATTTTTATATTTATCTTGGTAAGAATCTTTAATATAATTTTGTATTTTCGTTGTATCAATAGGGCTATTTAAAACAAATTTAACATAGTTATGTTTGTTTTTAAAATCTTTATAACCATTAACTTTTAATAACTCTATGATTTTTTTAGATTTTACTCTTTTTGTGTATCTATTCTTTTCTATGTTAAAAATAACTATATTATCATCACTATTTGAGATAATATCTGATATTTTTATATCTTTACTATCCACATAGTAAGTTTTATTGAGAAAATCTGAAAATAATGTTGAGTAAATCACAATAATAAATAGAAGAATCTTCATTTAACCCCTTTTTTTAAACCTAATAGTAGCCTAATATGTTACATTTTTAAACATATTGACAATAAAAAGCAATAACACTGTTTATATATGTAACAAGCTAAAAATAGTTATTTTAATTTTGTTACAATATACAAA
>Ga0256837_1001445_pt1 | contig 16417 bp, 17 predicted proteins | sample 4562384metaG_FD_185976 | JGI IMG/M metagenome (GOLD analysis project Ga0256837, IMG submission 185976) | Hydrothermal vent microbial communities from Guaymas Basin, Mexico - 4561-384 | ecosystem: Environmental > Aquatic > Marine > Hydrothermal vents | place: Mexico: Guaymas Basin | collected...
AAAAGGATAAGGAAATAATACAGGTAAAAGTAAAGGAATCTGAAAAATATCTTTTAAAAAACATCATTCAGGAATATTTAATTACGGAAGACAAAAAAGACCAAGGACGGATAAAAAACTACATTATACCCGCTTTGGGAGGGTTGGACGTCAGAAATATGACACATACAGATATAATTACTAATCTTATTAAGAACATCCGTAATCTTAACAAAGATAATAAAAAGGCAAATACTACAAAGAATAAAGTTGAAACGGCGAAAGAGTTGATGAGATTATTGAGAAACTTTTATAAATATTTGTTTTTACATCATAATATTACGAATAATCCCGCTTCGTTTATTGATAAAAGCGTTATAACACAAGTGATTGGAGAAAATCAAGCAGAACACTTTAAAGCTATAACAAACTTAGAAGAACTTCAAAATCTTTATAAAAAGATTACAGAACTTGAAACATATGAGGAAACAAGCAATTACCGCAATATAAAACTAACGACAAAAAGCCTAATGCAATTTTTAATACTCACTGCTCTTAGAATTGGAACTGCAAGGCATTTAACTTGGGATATGATTGACTGGAATGATAATGTAATTAATATTCCAAAGGAGATAACAAAAACAAAGATTAATTTTCGCTTGCCTTTAACAGATGAAACGTTAAAAATATTGCAAACTTTAAAACAATATGACAGAAAGCAAAAGGGACTTATATTTAAAAGTAAAAATGAAACACCTATTACTGAGAGTAGCATAAATAAACATCTTAAAAGATTATCAAATGGAAAGACTACATCGCACGGATTTCGCAGTAGCTTTGCTACTATCTTGAAAGAAATGGGTGAGAACCCAACTATCGTTGAAGTTCAATTGATGCATAAGGTGGAAAGTTCAGTGGCTCAAATTTATACTCGAACGGACTACTTAGAGCAACGCCGAAAACTGTTGAAAAAATGGGAGAATCTTTTAACTACAAAAACACAAAAAAAGCCGGACGGCTTAATTTGCTTTGATTTTTAATACTCCGAAAAATCCAAAAATTCTTTCAAAAAATAAACAAATTTTTTCTCTTTTCAATTCTTTATTATAATTAAGCAAAACATAAAAGGAGTAACAAATGAAAACGAACTTTAAACAAATTAAAAACTTAATCGTAAAGTTGGAAAAAAAGGAAAAAGAGTTAGCGAGTTACAAAGCAAAAGTAAACAAACTTGAAAGCGAAGTTGAAGCGATTCAAAACGAACTTTCGACTTTATTAAACGGAACAAACAACGAACAAACAAACTCATTCTCAACTTACAGCGCTTAATTTTTTCTTTCCCCCTTTTGCCCCTTTTCTTCTTCCCGGGACGTATAAAAAATAAAATAAAGTTTTCAAAAGATATAAATATATTAAGAGCGACGAAGCACGAAACACACACGAACTTGTGAGTGGGTGTGTAGTGCGTACGCACTACACACCTCGGCGGTGTGTGTGCGTCCTCGCAAGCTCGGAAAGCAATCAAGGAGTTACGATGACAAACATAGCAAGTATACATATTGAGAAAGGACACGTGGGTGAATTTTTCCATAATTCGAGAGAAAAACCGACGAAGAATAGTATATTCAAGGATGGTGAAGTTTTGTACGATAAAACGGCAAAAGAAGCATTGGAACTTTACAAAAAGATTACGGACGAACGTGCGAAAAAATATACAGAACGCACAGGACAAAAGCTACAAAAAAAAGCTGTGACGCTTTTAAGTGCTGTCGTAAATATTAAGCCTGATACAACTCTGTATGATTTACAACGGCTCGGCAGAAAACTTGAAGAAGAACTCGGGACGAGAATATTACAAATTGCCGTCCATCGGGATGAGGGGCATATAGATGAAAATGGTAAAAAACACATAAACCAACACGCTCATATTTTAATGAGTGGTTTAGATGATGAGGGACGGAGCGTTCGCCGAAAACTTACAAAAAAAAAGTTGCGTAAACTTCAAAATTTAACGGCAGAAACGCTTAATATGGAACGCGGAAAAGACGTTCGGAAAACTAAAAGAAAAAGACTTAATACTTATGAGTATAAAGAGGCTATGAAGATAAAAAACGCAGAAGTAGTTGAGCTTAAAAAGAAACTTATTGAGAAAGACAGCGAAATCGAAGGGTTAAAAGTTAGTAAAAAGGAACTTGAAGAACAGATTAAACATATCCGGGAGGAAATGAAAAAATTTAATGCTGGGCTTGAGGGGGAAAAGGAATTTAGTCAGGAGGACTACAAAGCATTAAGCGAAATCAAAAAGCTACTTAAAGCAAAAGACTTACAAGAAGCCGTTTTAAAACTAAATAGTTTTGAAACAGAAATAAAGGAAAGAATAAAAAAAAGAGCGAAAAAATTAATCGAGGAACACAAAGAGGAAAAGGGGCTTTTTGGAAAAGAGGAAGTTCTGCAAAAGGACGTAGCGGTTAAAATAATTAATACTGTATGCCGCACGGAATCCATTGATGTTATAAAAGTATTGGAAGAAAATGAACGCCTAAAAAAAGAGAATAAAACGTTAAAAGAAGAAAACAAAAATTTAAGAGATAAATTAAGAGAGTTCAAAGATAAGTTCAATGAATTAAAAGAAAAAGCGAATAGTGTACTAAAAGCGAAAATCGAATATTACACTACACTATACAATAAAGCTCGGACGGAACTTGAAAAATATTATAAGCAAGAATTTGGTAACTATAAAAAACTGAATGAGCGGGAAAAGCAAGTTGAAAAACAGATTGAACGTAAGCATAACGTAAAGTTCAATGCCCCCGGATTTTAGTCCCTTTTTAATGTTTTCCTTTTAAAAAGGAAATATTATAAAAGAAAAATTTTAGGTTGTCAAATAGTTTGACAACGGGCTTTTTTGCGAAAAAAGAAAATATTATAATGAGAAATAAAAGCAAAGGAGCTATTATGAGTGCGAATTCAAAAACCCCCTTGACTATTAATAAATATATGTCCCAAACTTTCAGAAAGGTACACTTACCTATATTGAAAAAGATAAGGGAAGGGAAACTTAAACTTGGTGGTGGTGTTAAAAAAGATTTTTATAGTTGTAGTAAGCGTAAAGTCCCGGTGGATAAACAATTTAGTCGCTGGGAATCCTTTTTAAAGCATCTGGAAGAAGAATATATTCGAATCGCCAAGGAAACGGAGCAAAAAACTAAGAATTATCTTGATAAACACGTATTAAGACTCTTAGATATGAATGAGTTTGTTGGTATGAGCTTTGATTTACAAAAAAAAATGAGGCTCGACTATTTATATTACAAAGGTGTTAGTGATTACATTAATAGAGTTGCCGAGAGCAAAGGTTTAGTGCCTGTATTTTTTACATATACGTTACCATCCGAGTACCATTCCACTACAACGTACGGATGTAAAAATGGAGAGGAGCGGTGTTGGAATCCGCGATATAATTCCGAGCTTGCTATTAAGGATGGCTACAAATTATTACAAAAAGCGTTCCGTGAGCTTACACGTTATTTTAAAAAAAAGGAAACAAATAAAAACTTAGAAGAGATTCCGTATATTCGAATAGTCGAGTATCACAATGATTTTACGCCACATCTCCACGCTGTCGTTTTTTTGCCTGAATATTTAATAAAAGCTTTTGAAGAAAAATTTCATCGTATTCGGAAAGATTATGGACTTGGTAAGGAATATGATTTTGAAGTATTGAAAGATAAAAGTAAGGGAAGTGCTTATTTATTAAAATATCTGCGAAAAACAATGTTAAGTAGCAATAAAGATAGTTTATATATTTTGGACGGATGGCGTAAAGCTAATAGAATCCGTTTATTCACGCATAGCCACACCTTTTTGAAGCGAAAGGACTTTGAAAAAATTCTTCCTTATTATATAGAAGACATTGAAGAGTCCAGATATAAGGATTGTCTTTAACAATGGAGAGTGGATAAACAGGTATGAAAAAATTCTTAATATAACTGATTATTTAGTGTATAAAGATGTAGAACTTCCTGAAGACATCGAAGTCGAAAATCAAATATGGGAGGTATTTGAAAATTTGCTCGGGAGCGAGTATGAAGCGGAATATTTCGTTGTTAAGGAACAATGGACTCTTGAAAAAGCCTTTGATATGTCGGAATATTTTAACAATAGTTACATCCGCAAGTATAAGCAACTAAAAAAAACGACAAGAGATATTTTTCAAAACTTCAAAGGTAATAAAAGCGAAAGAAACAGATATTTACACTATGCTATTATTAGTTTTATTAAGCAACATAAAAGAGAATTGAAAACGCTATATGATACGTTAAATCAAGAGAGATTCTTAAAACAAGTAGGGAAAAGAGCTTTTAAAAACGCTTTTGATAATTATAGCAAAAAAGTTTATGAGCTGGCAAATTTAGTGGAGAAGTTCACGGAATCTATTGACTGGGCGGGGCAAAGATGGCAGGAATTTTCTATTAAAAAAAGGAACTTAGACCACCTGAAGAAAGAGATGGAAGAGCTGGATAAAATTAATAGTAAAAAGTTTTTAGAGAAATTTTTTGAGGTACTTGATGAGTTGATAAGGCTTCAAGAACATTTTATTTATTTAAGCAAAAACATCACTATAACAAAACGCCATAAGATTTACTGGGTAAGCGATACATTGGAATTGGTAAAAATATACGACAAAAACGATATCGAGGTTGTTTATGTTCCAGATTCCGAGGTAAAAGAGCAATTATTAAATCTTTAAAAAATAATGAAATTTTAATTAAAAGGATTGAATATGGATGAAATAAATAAACTTCAAGAAACTATTAAATTTTATGAGGAACGGATAAAACATAACAAAAAATTATACGACAAGACAAGTGATGTTAATTTCGCTCGGTATATTTTGGCAGAAAATGAAATATTGGAAGAGACTTTGGAAGCATTGAAAGTTGAATACAAAAAGGCTCGTGGGTTACTTTAAGGGGTTACTCTTTGTTTTGTAAAGTTGGTTGAAATATCGAAGTTATGGGGCTTTGTGAGGTTTTATAATGGTGCGACGGGAGGGACTCGAACCCTCACGGGCTAATGCCCACAAGGCCCTCAACCTTGCGTGTCTACCAATTCCACCACCGTCGCGTGGAGTGAAATTATATCAAAAAAAATTTAATATTCAAATAAAATGATGTAAAAATTTAAATTTTTACAGTGTCTGACACTATAACAAAACAATAAAAAAAACCCGGAAAAGGGTTTAATTATTAACCTAAGAACGGGTTAGCGTAAAGTGCGATAAGAGCAAGAACCAATGCGTAAATAACTTGTGCTTCGATCATCGCCAATGCAATAAACATTGTCCCCATAAGTTTACCACCCATTCCAGGGTTTCTTGCTGTTCCTGCAATAGTTGCCGCCGCTGTGTGACCCATACCTATTGCTCCACCAAGTGCTGCAAGACCAAGACCTACAACTGCCGCTACAACAGAGTATGCTTCAATCATTGTGTTGTCTCCGGCAAATGCAAATGCTGCAAATAATGCCATTAATGCTACGATTTTTTTCATTTTCTTTCCTTTTATATTGTATTACGTTACGTCCGTTCGGCTCGCGTATCCCTACTTAACACATAACGCAATGTAATTATAGCAAAAAAATTAAAAAATAAAATAGTGTTTTGGGGTGAAAGATGGTGAAAAATGGTTAAGAAAGGGAAAAGAGGGGGAGGAGATGGGATGAAGAATAGTGAACAGTCAACAGTAAACAGTGAACAGTTAGCAGTTAAAAGCGAGAAACCTTACTTTAATACCCTATCCCAATAATCAATACAGCAATTACAAATACACCAATAACCATTTAACTCTAACAACTTCAATAACTGTTTTTTAAGAAATTTTTAATTCTTTGTGCGGCTGTTTTTAGTTCGTTGATATTTTTTGTATAAGCTATTCTGACAAAATTATTGAAATTTCCAAAGTCGATACCGGGTGTGGCGGCTACTTTGGCTTTTTCCAAAAGAGTGTTGCAAAATTCCAGGGAATTTTCGGAATATTCTCTTATGTCGCACCACAGGTAGAATGCGCCCTCGGGTTTGGCAATTGGAAAAACATCTTTAAGTTCGTTGTAAAGAAAATCCCTTCTTTTGCGGAATTCGTTTTTTATTTCGTTTAGATATTGATTGTCAAATGCTTCAAGTGCGGCATACTGTGAAAGTGTGGGTGCTGATATTAAAATATTCTGGGCTATTATTTCTGCTGTTCTTATTAAATTATCCGGTAATATCATCCAGCCGATTCTGAGTCCCGGCATACAGAAGTATTTGCTAAACCCGTTTATAACAATGGCATTTTCATTGTATTTTAGAGCCGTAGTGTAATCATTCGTATAAACAAGACCGTGGTAGAGTTCATCACTTATAAGAAGTTTATCGTTGTTTTTGCAGTAATTGCAAATCTTCTCTAAATCTTCCTTGCTGTAAACTGTTCCGGTGGGATTATTTGGTGAGGAAATCATAAGTGTGTCAAATTTATAGTTGTCGAGAGTGTCTGCTAAGAGTTTGTATTCGGGAAAATGAGTGGGGATTTTAATAAATTTTTTGTTTTCAAGTTCCGCAAAGTTTTCATAACATGGATATCCCGGTGTAGGTGTGGCAATTATGCGGCTGAAATAAAAAGCTATAAGAAAGGCTGTGGATGTTCCCGTTGTAATAATAATATTTTCAGGATTGACGTCCGTATTATAAAAATCCTTGTAATAACCGGAGATTTTATTGCGTAGTTCTTTTAAGCCTTTTGCTTCCGTATAAAAAAAATTGGTGTTTTGGACGGCTTGTGCCAGTTTATTTTGAACAGCAGGCGAGGGGAGTAAGTCAGGTTCGCCTATTTCAAGATGTATTATGTCAGGTATTTTCCTGGCTTTTTTCAAAATATCCATAACTATAAACGGTTTCATTTCCTGCCTTTTTTGTATAATTTTATCAAAAAGGTTTTGGATGGAGTATATTGTTTTGGGATTTATGGGGTTTTTTGCCGCTCTTACGCCGGGCCCGGATATTTTTTATGTAATAAGACAGGGGCTTTGCAAAGGAAATACTTCTGCGTTTTTGGCGGTTGCCGGGATACTCAGCGGAAATATAGTATATTTGACGCTGGTGGGAATAGGGCTTGGAAGCATAGGGCATAACCCTTATTTTCAGATGAGTGTGGGAATTGCTGGGGGAGTATATCTTTTACGTATTGCGTTTGCGGTGTTTAAAGAAAAAGTCCGTATAGAAAAAAGCTGTGGTTCTCTTAAAAAGTTTGATGTTTACAAAGAAGCGCTTTTGCTTAATCTTTCGAATCCAAAGGCAATGATATTTTTTGCTGTTGTAATTACCCCGTTTATGAGTAAAAATATTATGTTAAGTCTTTTTAGTTTATATGCGGGTATTTCTCTGGCATTTTTTATTGCCGGATATTTCAGTTCAAAGCTTAATATTGAAGAAAAGATATTGATGGTTGTAAATAAAATTTCGACTGTGTTGTTTTTATTTTTTTCTATAAGTCTGTTTTGGACAGCCTATAAAGCGTTGCTTCAACTTTAAGAAAGCCAATACTTAAAACAAATCTGACATTTTTTACTATTTTCAATATTTGGAAATTTTGGTGAAAATGTGAAGGTTGTTGAAATTATTGGCTTAGTTAGGAATTTTTAAAATAAACGGTGTCAGACATCTGTCAATTTAGATAACTGTAAACTAATACCAATCCCCAAAATAAATAAAACATTTATTTTGGGGGAAAAGAGAAGGAAAAGGTGAGGGGAGAGGAGGAAAAAGCGAATGTAAGAGTTGTTTTGTGTTTTGATATAAATACTAGAAATACCATTTTTGCTTCTCACTTTTCCCTAATAACCCTCTTTCACTTTGCTATATTCTGGTGAAAAAAGTTGAGGGATGAAAAAGGGCTTAGATGCCGTAATATTTATTCGGATTGGTGTTAATGTATTTTCTTAATGTAATTACATGCGTCTTTATTTCCAAGTTTACATGCTTTTTTCAGTAAGGTGAGGGATTTTTTCAAATCTTTTTTTACAAAAGTCCCCTTGTAATAAAAATATCCGAGTATTGTGCAGCTATCCGTATCGTTTAGTTCGCAGCCTTTTTTATAGAATTTAAGTGCAAGTGTGTCATTTTTTGCAGTGCCGAAACCTTTATTGTAAAAATATGCGACCATACCACATGCGTATGCATCGTTTTTGGCACATCTTTTTTCAAACCCCTGAAAAGCTTTTTTGTAGTTACCTTGCAGAGCAAGCTGTAAATCAGGGTCTTTTGTCTGTCCATGTGTGTTTGCCAAAGCAAAAACACTTGTTAATGTAATAAATATCAGTTTTTTCATTTTACTTCCTTTTAATTTTAATGTTTTCTCCCGCACGGGGAGCTTAAATTCAGCTTCAAGTTATACAGCCGAAGCCGTCATCGTCGTCAAATTCTTCTGTATTGTTTGCTTCACCGGAGATAATACTTTCTTTGTAGGCTACTGTATCTCCGTTACTTATTATTGTATAATAAATTTTGCTTGTATAACGTATTGTGTTTATTGTTGAGCAGTATGTTTCAAGGGAGCTTAAAATCCATCTTTTTACCGTCATTGAATCTTCGTCAGTTTCAAGCATATATATAAAATGAAATTCTGTAAAAATTCTGGGAAAAGTGTTTTTTCTCTTGTATTCTACTTCAAGTGTAAAATTTTCAAGTCTACTTCCCCTGTTTTTTGCCAGTGCTACAACATCATATGCGGAGCAGTTTCCTAGTCCTGTTATGAAAAGATCCGTAGGAGGGTATTTGTCAGGATTTATTTTTATTGTGTCCCTGCCGTTTGTAGCTTCATACAAGTGGTCATTTAGGTGTTTTATTTTAATCATTTGTCTCCTTTAAAAATTTTTCGAAATATTGAATCTGTTCTTCAACCCTCTCAGGTGCTGTGGCTCCCTGACTCTGTCTGCTGTTCATTGAATTTTCAAGGCTTAAATCCACATCATTTTCTATTCTTTCATCAACGGATTTAAGCTCTTCAAGACTCAGGTCGCTAAGGTCAATTCCTTTTTCTTCCGCAAGTGCTACGGCACGGCCGGTAATATGGTGTGCTTCTCTGAAAGGTATTCCTTTGCGGACAAGATAATCAGCCAGGTCGGTAGCAGTTAAATGGCCTTTTTTACATGCGGTATACATTTTGTCTTTGTTTATTTTCATGGTTTTAAGTGTTTCATTAAGAATAGTTATGGAAATTAGGGCGGTTCGGACACTGTCAAATACACCTTCTTTATCTTCCTGTGTGTCCTTATTGTATGCAAGGGGAAGTCCTTTCATAACAGTAAGAAGGGCAATTAAATTACCGTAAACCCTTCCTGTTTTACCTCGTATAAGTTCCGGAACATCCGGATTTTTCTTCTGTGGCATTATTGAGCTTCCCGTGGAGTATTCGTCGCTGAGGGTAACAAATGCGAATTCGCTGGTTGACCATATTACAAGCTCTTCGCTTATTCTGCTGGCATGCATAATTAACATGGAAATATTAAAAAGAAGTTCAAGGGCAAAATCCCTGTCGCTTACAGTGTCAAGGCAGTTGAGAGTCGGTTCGTCAAATCCAAGATTTGCCGTTGTTTTGTTTCTGTCGATAGGATGGGGAGTTCCGGCAAGTGCGGCACATCCGAGAGGGTTTTTATTGTTTCTTTTGTGGCTTTGAATAAATCTTTCGTAATCTCTTTGAAACATACTTGCGTATGCGAGCATATGATAAGCAAAACTTACAGGCTGGGCATGTTGGAGGTGTGTCATACCCGGAAGCATTGTGTTTTTGTGTTCTTTTGCTATATTTACAAATGTGGCTATTAATTCTTTTATTTTGGATGCGATTTCAAGGTTTCTTTTTAGGCACCATCTTCTAAAATCTATCGCAACCTGGTCGTTTCTGCTTCTTGCGGTATGAAGTTTTTTGCCGGTGTTTCCTATAAGTTGAATCAGTCTTTTTTCGATAGCCATATGCAGGTCTTCATCGCCGATATCCCATATAAATTTATCATCTTCGATTTCTTTTTTTATCTGTAAAAGCCCCTCTTTTATTTTATCTGCTTCTTCTTGTGTGATAATTCCCTGTTCCGCAAGCATTTGAGAATGTGCGATAGAACCTTCTATGTCTTCAATAAAAAGCTCTTTATCAAACATAATCGATGCATTAAACTCATCAAGCAGTTTTGCGGCGTTTTTAGAGAATCTGCCTCCCCATAGTTTCATTATTGATTCCTTTTTTTGATAGAATTATACTATATCATTATTTGAATTGAGAATTGAGAATGAAAAATGGAGAATTGTGATGATTAATACAAATATTAATGCACTTCAAGCACATCAGACACTTACGGATATCAATGCGGATAACGTTGCAAACGTGAACACCGATGATTTTAAAGCACTTGACGCAAGAATTGTTGATAAACTTGACATTTCAACCCATTCAAGTAAATACGGAACAAATCTGAATAAAGAGCTTACAGATCAGATTGTAATAGAAGACGGTTTTAGGGCTCAGATTCCAGCTATAAAAGCACAGGAGGCAATGACTCAAACATTGCTTGATATAAAGGGGTGAAAGTGAAAAATGAAAAGTGAAAAGTAAAAGGTGAAAGTAGTGAAAAAGAGAAGGTAAAACGTTATGAGGGTAAATCCAAAAACAAAGTGAGGAGAAAATGAACAAGGAACTTATAAAACTGCTTTTTTCAACGGCTTCTATTGAAAGGTGGAACGATCTGCCGCGTCCTGTTAAATTTATAGAGCTGGACAAGCAGGCTCACAGAATGATTATTGCTTATATGCTAGCACATTTTGAAAAAGATGTGGATTTTTACAAATTAATACATCTCGGAATTGCCGGGATACTTTACAGGGCTGTGCTTACGGATTTAAAATCCCCAGTGTATCACTTCTTGAGAAAAAGAAAAGGCAGTGAGCTTGACGATTTTGTTTTAAAACATTTAAAAGGGACAATTGACGAAGAGTTAGAATATTATGTTAAGATATTCAATACTGATAATTCAAAAGAGAAAAGAATTCTTTCAGCTTCAAGTTATCTGGCGAGTAAGTGGGAGTTTGATATGATATACAATTTTGTGCCGGATATTTACGGTATGAAAGGAATTAAACACAATATTGAAAACGAGTTGGAAGATTATTACGATCTTGAAGGTGTAAAAGTGTTATCTCTTAAAAAGAAAAGTTATGACTTTATATCGCTTTGCGGTAACCTCAGATTTCAAAAAAGATGGGCAAATACTCCAAGAGTTCCGGAAACATCGGTTCTTGGACATATGTTGTTTGTGGCTATTGTGGCGTTTTTGCTTACGAAAGAATATGGAGGAGGCAAAGATAAAATTTATTATAACTTTTTTACGGGACTTTTTCATGATTTGCCCGAAGCGTTAACCAGGGATATTATTGCTCCCGTTAAACATAATGTAAAAGGTCTTGATGAAATACTAAAAGAGTATGAAAATTATCTTATAGAAGAAAAAATTCTTCCTCTTGTTCCTAAAAACGTTCGGAATGAGCTAAAAATACTTATTACCGATGAATTTGCAAATAAACTTATAATAGGTAACGGGATAAAGAAGGTTGAAAATATTGATGAACTAAAAGGAATGAAAGGTATTGACGGCGGACTTGTGAAAGTTGCCGATCATTTTGCGGCTTTTACGGAAGCTCTTATGAGTATAAGACATGGAATAAAATCTTCCGAGCTGAAAAAAGCTGTTGATACACTTTCTCAAAAATATTCACATACTGTAATTTTAAATCTTGATGTTTCAAAATATTTTAAAGAAGGGTTTTTTGAATGAAAAAAATTATTATTCTTTTTTTTGCGATACTTTTGTATGCCGATGATATTCAGTATTATCTGCTTACGGTAAAAGTAAACTATAAAGAATATGCTGATTCCGGTAAATTTTTAGACAGTGAATCATCTTCTTATTCTGATATGAAAGGTATAGGTGTCAGATATGATGCCGATGAAAAAATTAAATATTTTTTAAAAGGCGAATATGTTTACGGAAGCACTGTTTATAGCGGTTCCACTTGGGACGGAACATTTCTTAGTGAAAAAACAAACAATGTTTATATATATAATTTACAATTAGGTGTGTATCCTTTTAAAAATCCTTATTATATCTCTTTGGGTTACAGATTTTGGAATCGAGGAAAAGGTGATTATTCTGGAGATTATAATGAAAAATATTATTGGCATTATGCAAGTTTTGGATATGCGTATAAATTTATATATGCAAAAAACAGTATATGTGTAGATTTTGAATATCAGTATGCATTTGACCCTAAATTAAATGCTGATTTGGGTGAGGGGGTAAAAGTGGATTTGGGAGTTACGGATGGGATTAAGTTTCGAATACAAGACAGCTATAAATACAGTGAAAATGTTATACTGAGCATATCTTATAAATATCAGCTTTGGCATATCAATAGAAGTGACACCGTGAATGTGAATATTGACGGTGTTTCTATACCTATATATGAGCCGGAAAGTTATACCAGAAATCAATATCTGGGTATAGGATTTATATATAAGTATTGAGTGGGGCAAAAAAAGGGGAAATTATTGTATAGAATCAAGCTCTCTGAAAGATTTGTTTTCCCTGTCGTTAAATTTGTTTTCGCTTCCGTTTAATTCATCAAAAGCTTTATCGCTTTTATAAAATGTAAGTTTTTTTGAAAGCTCTTTTACTCTGTTTGTTTCAAAACTGATAAAATCTTTTTTTGTTACACAGCCTCTGACAAACACAATGTTTTTATCTTCATCATATTTTATGTTTTTATAAATTATACTGTTGGTAACAAATTTTAACAGTTTTTTGTCGTTTATAATTTTTTGTATAAAAGCCTCTTCGTCTGGTTTTAGATGCTTGAATTTTTTATTGTGATAAATTGCATCGTTAATTACCGCGGAGAGCTTTTTATTGAGTTTGATTACCGCCTGTTTTTTAGCCGTGTCTATTTGTTCCATTGAACCGTATTTAAAAGTTGACGAACAGATAAGTTCACTCGGTTCCCTTCCATACCAGAACGGTGCACCTTCTATATCTATTGAACCGTAATGGTTTTTCAGATAGCTTGTAGTAACATAACTTGTTATTGCTTTGATTATGGATATAACAATAATTTCAAGCATATTATTCCTTTTTTTGTTTAATTATATCAGATTTTTTTCATAAAAAAATAATAAAATTAATGGGTATTGAATAAATGTGTTTAATAAAAGTTTAAATTTTAATATTTTTCATAGTTTTTATTGTAGTTTTATTTGGTTATATTCGGGGTTGTGTTTATTATATAGATGTGTGAAATTTAAGTATTGCTTTTTTTAAGAGGGGTTGCCAGGGTTAACGCAACTACTTTTTTGAATTTTTTTGAAGTTTTGCTGGTTTTTAATGTTATGAAAGAAGAAAAAAACATCCCGTTAATGAGATGTCCGTTTATAAATTATTTCCAAGGTTTTCCGACGGGTAAATTAATACCAAGATCTGCCAATATTACGTGTGCCATTAAATACCATGCAGCAAAAGCACAAACCATTAAATCCCAAGCGGCTAATGTTCCGATTAACGAACTGCCTGTGAATTCTTTTACGGTTAAACCTAAAAAGCCTAAAAACAACGTTAAAAAAACAAATGCCAATGCACCGTTTTGTTTCATAGAGCCTATAAACATAATTCCGGTATATATTGTCCATGCCAGCAGGAAGTAAGCCACACCTGAACCGGTTAATTTTAAAACAGGGTATGCTTTTACAGTTTCGGCACTTGTTCCGAATATCAGATATAAAGCAAGCGCCATCCAGAAAGCCCCGTAAGATACAAAAGCACTGAATCCGAAATTATTTCCAACTTTAAATTCGAAAAACCCTGCAATAAACTGTGCTAAACCGCCGTAAAAAAGTCCTAACCATAATACTGGGCCGACTGCTATCCATCCAAGATTGTGGCATTGTAGTAAAAATGTTGTCATTGCAAATCCCGCCAAACCGACAGCGGCAGGATTACCAAGTTTTGTCTTTTCCATTTACACTCCTTTTAATGTGTTTCAAAATAACGATAAGAATAATTCGTAACATTTACAGTATATAACAACAGAGTATCGTTTTCAGCTAAAACGATTTTCATTCTTCTCACAAACAAAATAATAGAAGGATACTCCTTCTATTATTTTAAAATACAAGTGTTTACTACCTCTATAATTGCTTCTACCACTTTTGGATCTTCTAAGGTGGAAGTGTCCTGTGTGATTTTTTCGCCTTTTGCTATGGCTCTAAGGATTCTTCTCATAATTTTACCGCTTCTTGTTTTTGGAAGTCCGGGAATAAACGCTACTGTATCGATTTTTGCTATGGCTCCGATTTCTTCTTTTATTATTTCATTAAGTTCTTGTATTATTTCCATTTCTTCTGCCATAGTGTCTTCGCCTTTTAAAATAACATAAGCGAAGATGCTTTCCCCTTTAAGCTCATCCGGTTTGCCTACAACCGCAACTTCCGCTATAAGAGGATGTTTTTGAATTGCCGCTTCAATTTCCGCAGTTCCTAATCTGTGACCTGAAACATTTATAACGTCATCAACCCTTCCGGTAATCCATATGTATCCGTCTTCGTCGTATATTGCACCGTCTCCTGAGAAATATACAGGTTTTCCGTCTTTTTTAGCTGCCCCGAAATAGCTTTTTACAAATCTCTCAGAATCTCCCCAGATGGTTCTAATCATACTCGGCCACGGTTTTGTAATACATAAAAGGCCTTTTTCATGTGAAGGCATTTTATTTCCTTCTTCATCTATAATTTCGGCAAAAATTCCGGGAAGAGGGAATGTTGCACTTGCAGGTTTAACCGGTGTTGCCGCAGGAAGTGATGTAATCATATGCCCTCCGGTTTCCGTCTGCCACCAAGTGTCAACAATTGAACATTTTTCATTGCCTACGGTTTTATAATACCATTTCCATGCCGGCGGGTCGATAGGTTCTCCAACCGTTCCAAGAATTCTAAGTGAGCTTAAATCGTATTTTTTAGGTTCATCCGCACCTATTTTGTGAAGAAGCCTAATGGCTGTAGGTGCGGTATAGAATTGATTGATTTTGTATTCTTCTATCATTTTCCAAGCTCTTCCGCTGTCAGGATATGTTAACACACCTTCGAACATCAAGGTAGTCGTACCTGCCGCAAGAGGTCCGTAAACGATGTACGTATGCCCCGTAATCCATCCGATATCGGCAGTACACCAGAATGTATCGTTGTCTTTAACATCAAACACCCATTCCATTGTAAGCTGAGCCCAAAGGATATATCCCGCCTGATGATGCTCAACTCCTTTTGGTTTTCCTGTGCTTCCGGATGTATAAAGTAAAAACAGAGGATCTTCACTGTCCATAACTTCAGCCGGACATTCATCGTCCTGATTTACTATAAGTTCGTTATAACTTACATCTCTTCCGCTAACCCACTCGATATCTTCGTTGTTTCTTTCAACAACCAAAACTTTTTCAACAATATCAACGCCTTCTAACGCTTTGTCAACCACCGGTTTTAACATATAAGGTTTGCCTTTTCTGAATGCACCGTCTGCAGTAATAACAATTTTTGCCTCAGCGTCTAAAATTCTGTCTTTAAGCGCTTCTGCGCTGAATCCTCCGAATACCACGCTGTGAATTGCTCCGATTCTGGCAGTTGCCAGCATTGCAAATGCGGCTTCGGGAATCATCGGCATATATAATACAACCCTGTCACCCTTTGTAACACCCAGACTTTTTAGAAGATTTGCAAATCTGTTTACTTCCCTGTAAAGTTCAAGGTAAGTAATAATTCTTTTTTCTCCGTTGTCGCCTTCCCAGATGATTGCGGCTTTGTTTTTTTTGTTTTCCAAATGTCTGTCGATACACTGATATGCCACGTTTAATTTACCGTCTACAAACCATTTGTAAAACGGAGCGTTTGATTCATCAAGTGTCTGTTTAAAATCTTCAAACCATGTGATTTTTTCCCTTGCAAGTTTTGCCCATGTCCCTTCATAATCTTTTTTAAATTCTTCTACCATTTCATTGTATTCGCACATATTTTTAAATGCCGGGTCTTTAAACATTTCTTTTTTAGGATAATATACTTCATTTAACATTTATACTCCTTTGTTGTTTTTTATATGATAATTTAAATTAATGGTAAAAATACAGTATATAAGATTTTTTTATTGTTGAAGAAGTTAGGATGTGTAGATTAGTAACAAATGAATGTAGAATGGAGAATGTAGAATGAGAATGTTCGAAAAAAAACTGAAAAAAAGCTTTATTCTGAAAAGAGTAATGTTAAAAACCAAGAAAAGAATAAATTTTTTTAAATGAAAAATATAAAACAAAAAAACAACGAGCAAT
>Ga0256837_1001446_pt1 | contig 16395 bp, 16 predicted proteins | sample 4562384metaG_FD_185976 | JGI IMG/M metagenome (GOLD analysis project Ga0256837, IMG submission 185976) | Hydrothermal vent microbial communities from Guaymas Basin, Mexico - 4561-384 | ecosystem: Environmental > Aquatic > Marine > Hydrothermal vents | place: Mexico: Guaymas Basin | collected...
AGCTGACAATGTTATAGGTATGACTCATGATACAATTAAACGTGAAATTATGGATAAATATATCTTTATAAATCGTTTAACTGAACAGCTTCAAGATTTAATCATGGGTATGAGAATGTTACCAATCTCTTATGTATTTGATAGATATCCTAAACTTGTTCGTGATATATCTAAGAAACTTGGTAAAAAAGTGAAGTTAGAGATGCATGGTGGTGAGACTAAACTTGATAAAAATATGATAGAAATGTTAGCTGATCCAATGATTCATATTATGAGAAATTCTCTTGATCATGGTATTGAGATGCCTGATGTTCGTGAGCAAAAAGGTAAAAGCCCATCTGGTAATGTAACATTAAAAGCTTATGCTCAATCTGATAAAATTGTTATAGAAATTGTAGATGATGGTGCTGGGATTAATGTAGAAAGAGTAGCTGGAAAAGTTCTTGAAAAAGGTCTTTTAACTCCAGAACAAATTGATGCACTAAATGAAAATGAGATGGCTGAGTTAGTTTTACTTCCAGGATTATCAACTGCTGAAGAGATTACAGAGTTTTCTGGTCGTGGTGTGGGTATGGATGTTGTTAAAAAATCAATTGAAGGCTTTGGTGGAACAATCAATATTAAAACAAAAGCAAATCAAGGTACAGTTATATCTTTAGCTATTCCAATGTCTTTGGCTGTAACTTCACTACTTCATATCAATATGAATGATATTCATTATGGTATCCCTATGGATAGCGTAAGTGAGACTGTCAAGTTAGAGCGTGAAGAGATAGAATATTTACATAATGAACCCTTTGTTTATATTCGAGGAGAGGTTATACCACTTTTATTTATAAAGTCTATGCTTGATGAAGAAGAGATGGAAGGTAAACCACTATCAATAGTTGTTCTTAATATTAAAGATAATTTACTTGCTGTTGTTGTAAATAAATTTTTAGGTCAGTTAGATGTTGTTCAAAAACCACTTGTAGGGATAATGGAAAATCATCCATTGTTCTCAGGGACTGCCTTACTTGGTAATGGACAAATAATTATGTCAATTGACCCTATTGGTCTTTTAGGGATAAGTCAAAAGCTAAAAGAGCAAATCGAGGTAGCTTAAAATGGTAGATTTAATAGTTTTTAGTGTAGATAATAATAAGTATGCGCTAAATATTGAAAATGTTCAAAGAATTATACAGGCAATTGAACTCACTTTAATTCCTAATATTCATCCATATATAGATGGAATGATGTCTTATGAAGACTCTGTGATAAAGATTTTAAACTTTAGAAAGCTTATTGGTTTACCAACATATAATGATGAACTTATAGTGCTTTTTACAAGATTAAAAGAAGCACATAAAGAATGGTTAAATGAGCTAAAGTTAGCGATAGAAAATGATGAAACATTTACAAAAACAACAGATCCTAATATATGTGAACTTGGTAAGTGGTTAAATGATTTTAATTCTTATGATGATACTGTATCAGCAGTATTAAAGGACTTAATAGACAATCATAAGAAGCTTCATCAATTTGGTAAACATGCTCTAGAAGTATATGAATATGATAAAGACGAAGCTAAAAATATTTTAGATAATAGTGTATATAAAATATTTAATAGTACTATGGGAGATATGGATATCTTTATTTATGAATTAGAAAAAGTATCCAATTCTTTACAAAAATTAATTTTTTATGAGCATGATGGATTTATTTTTGCTATTAAAGTAGATAAAATTGAAGATATAGCACATATTGAAGAAAACGATATTATGATTAGTGAGAGTGATAGTTCTGATAATGAATTTTTAGAATTATCAGGCATACTAGATTTAAATGGTGTTTTGATAAATATAATTAAAACAATAAAATTACCAAGTTAAGGGAGAAGTCATGGCAATAGTATATGATGACAAAACAGCAACATTCTCGGCTGTTATCTATGAAGATGATGTAGTAGAGTTAAGAGATTTTTTGCAAAGTAATGCTGGTGATGAAATAAAGTTTGATTTTTCTGATTGTGATGATATTCACCTAGCAATACTACAACTAATACTTGCATATCAAAAAAGTTATGCTTGTTCTTATGAATTTGGAAAAGAGAAGAAACTTTTTCAAACAGTTTTAGAAGGATTTGACACTAGTGAAAACCATTGTAATTAGTAACCGTAAAGGTGGCTCAGCCAAAACCACAACAGCTGTAAATATTGCTTCTGGTTTAGCTAAACATGGTTCAGTTTTACTTCTGGATTTTGATACTCAAGGACATGCTTGTATTGGTGTTGGTTGTGAACCTAGTGAAGATTTAGGTGTTCACTCAATTTTTACTGGACATACTTTAAGTGAAACTTTTATACCAACCGTACATGAAAATTTAACTTTATCTCCAGCATTAGCATTTTTTGATGTGTATGAATATTCTGACTTAAGAGGGGTTCTAAAAAGTCGTTTTAAAAGAGAGAATATTTCTGATTTTTTTGATTACTGTGTTATAGATACTCCCCCAACATTTGATGCATTACTAAAAAACTCTTTAGAAGTTGCAGATAGTGTACTTATACCATTTGTGCCACATCATTTAGGTGTAGTGGCAGTTGGTCAAATGATGCGTGCAGTATATCAAAATGCTTCACAGCTAGGTAAAAAAATTGCTGATGTGTATATATTGCCAGTTATGTTTAATCCACATATAAATGAGCATAAAGAATCGTTAGCAAAAGTAAAAACATCTTTTGGTTCAGACAAAGTTTTAGATCCAATAGGTGTAGATATAAAGCTTGCAAAACAGTTTGAGTCTGGCTCACCAATTATATTAGATGAAAAACGCTCCAAGGGTTTAAAAGATTATAGCAGATGTGTAGATGAGTTGTTAAAAAAATTAAAAGGCTAAAAATTGAATATTTTAATAGTAGATGATAATGCTAATAACAGAATGATTCTTAGACTTCTTTTAGAAGATTATGAAGAAGTTAACTCAGGTGATATTTTTAAAATTGATGAGGCAAGTAACGGTCAAGAAGCAGTAGATAAATGTAATCAAGATACTTTCGACATAGTTTTAATGGATATTATGATGCCTGTTATGGATGGTATAGAAGCTACTAAACTTATTAGAGAAGCTCATCCAAATTTGATGATTATTGCAGTTTCTGCAGTTGATGATACTGATAGACAAAAAATGATTTTAAATAATGGTGCGGAGGATTATATATCTAAGCCTGTTAATTCTGATATATTTATAAGTAGAATAACGAACTATATAAAACTTATAAATATTAGACAAAATGCTCAATCAAATACAAAAAATAATCAAAAATATAAAAATCTTTTTTCTGGTAATATATATAGTAGGTATACAAATTTTATTATTAATTCAGAGGATGCTATTTCTGAATTTTGGGAATTTTTCTTACTAAATGCAAGATCGAAATATGATAATCTTTCAGATGTTATTCGTACTATATTCTCAATAGCAGAAACTCAACTTAGACTTAATATAGAGTGTGAAATATTTATAGAAGAATCAGAAAATTATCAATATTTTACCATGACAAATATTCATAAATTGCCTTTAAAGGTTGTTGAACTAATTATAAAAAAGAATAAACTTCTTTGTGAATATAAACTTTCTAATGAGAAAATATCTTTTGAATTAATAAAATTTTGTAGTCTTGATGAAATTGAAGAAGAAGATTTAGAAATTAAAGATGATAAATCTCCCGTTGTAGTAGAAAAAATACAAACCCAAGTTGATACTACTTTTGAATCATCAAAAGAACTGCATGTATTTGATTATATAGATGAGGATGATTTATTTGATTTAGAAGAGTTTACATCTAAATTAAATTCTCTTATGCTAGTTGTTGGTAGTGGGGATGTTACTGAAGATGAGATTGAGGAGATATATACTTACTTAGAGAAGATAGGTTCTGTTTTAGCTACTTATGGAGAGATATATAAAATATCTAAGGCGCTTACAATGCTTAGTCATGAAATGGCAAATCATGTTGAAGAGTTTTTAAAAAATTCTGAAGATTTAGGTCCAATGTGTAAAGCATTTGCTTCAGATATGGCAACTTGGATAGAGATGAGTTTTCATACAGGTGCACCAAGTATAGATTTTATGAATGATACTATTGTAGTTAATTGTGATACTATATCTGGTATGCTTAAGATAAATGAGCAAGGTGATGAATCATTTGAAGATTTGGATGATATTTTTGATTTTTGATAAAGCTTCGTAATTTCAGGAGCACAAATTTTTTAATAAATATGTTGCCCAAGAAATTACAATCTATAAAGAGATAAAAAAGGAACTAAAAATGGCATATAAAGTAAATGTACAAAATGCATGTAGATGTTTTTTAAAAAGTGGTATGTCTGAGAGTATTGAATTTGATACAAAAGATGAAGCTAAAAAAGAAGCTGAATACATGATAGGTATTATGAACTCTACTTTTTGTCAAAAACATACTTTTATGCTCAATGAACAGTTTGGTGATTTTACTATTTTTATTAAGGAGCGGAGTTAATAAAAATAGTTTTAAGTTCTTTAATAGCCTTAGTTGTATCACCTAAACAGCAGCTACCACTAGGGTTCAATACCTCACATGAACACCCAGGATTTTCCATTTTCTCTTTTATATCTTCTAAAGCAACTGTATTCCCTGTTTTGTCTAACTCAGATTTTATTTTCTCTTTTGTCCAATTAAAACAGTAGCATACTGTTGCTGGATTTGCTCCATCTTTTAATCCTACTATAACACTTATATCTTTTTGAATAAAAATAGTATCATCTCTAAAATAAATAGTTTTACAAGAAGATGTCTTACAGTAGTAAAAACCATCAAAACAAGATAATTTTGATTTTGCACTCTCTGTTAAAAGAACTTTAACGGTTTTGGCTAAGACACCTTTTGCCTTTACGTTACACTCCGGACATTCAACTTTACCCTTTGGTTGTGGTGTAGAACAAGAAATATTTTCTTGTTTATTTATTGAAAAAATCATAATATATCCTTTTAATAATTATGCCAAAAATATTTGAACCATATTTTTCAACTAAAAATGAAAAAAATGAATTTAGATATAGCTTAGAATAAACTAAAGAAATATCTCTATTGCTCTTTCTAAATCTTCAACTGTATCTATTCCAAATCCAGTAGAGGCAACCTTTACCATAGAAATATTTCTTTGATGATAAATAGCGCGAAGCTGTTCTAGTTTTTCTATATCTTCAATAGGTGCATCATTGAGATTACAAAACTCTTTTAGACTCTTTTTTGAAAATCCATAAATTCCAATATGACCAAAATATTTAGCACCACCACCTTGGTTAAAAGGTATTTTTGAACGAGAAAAATAGATGGCATTGTCTACATCATCAAGAACAACTTTTACAAGGTTTGGGTCCTCAGCCGCTTCTGCATTTATAGCATTATAACAGCTTCCCATTATAAAAGGTTCGCTCTTTTCTTGTAAAGTCTTTAGTCTTTTCATAAGTGACTCCACTACATCAGGTTCTATAAATGGCTCGTCAGCTTGTACATTTATAATAAGCTCATCATCCTCTATATGTAGGATAGTGGCACATTCGTTGATACGGTCCGTTCCACTTTTATGAGTAGTTGATGTTAGCATAGCTTCTATACCGTGTTCTTTACATGTAGAGATGATTAATTCATCATCAGCAGCTACAACAACACGGTCAAGATGTGCTACTCTTTTAGCTGTTCGAACAACCATTGGAAGTCCTCCAATATCTGCTAAAACTTTTTGAGGAAATCTGGTTGATGCTAAGCGTGCTGGAATAATAATCATAATTTAATGCCTTTGAGATATAATGTCATTATTATATCAAAAAGGTCTTTATGCTTTTATATCAGCCAGAATCAGGTTACTGTTACAATAGTGATTCTGTATTTCTTTATGATTTTATAACATCTTTTAAGCCTCGTGGTCGTATGCTTGATGTTGGAGCTGGTTGTGGAATAGTTGGGCTTTTAGTAGCTCGTGATGCTAATAAGGTAAATCCTCTACATGTAGAGCTTGAAGCAGTTGAGAAACAAGATGATTTTGCTCAGTATGCTACAAATAATGCACGAATAAATAAGATAAAGTATAAACTTTACAAAGAAGACTTTTTAGCTCTACATGTAGAGGATAAATATGACTATATTATCTCAAATCCACCATTTTACCCTGATGGCGCTACAAAAAGTGAAAATGAGATGCTTTTTCAAGCTAGATACAATGTAAATCTACCAATGTCTAAATTTTTTAAAAAAATATCACAACTCTTAAAACCAAAATCTCATTTTATTTTTTGTTATGATGCTACACAGTTTGGACTTATATGTGCAGAGTTGGATAAAGTAAATATGCGTGTAGTTGATGTTCAGTTTGTTCATCCTAAAATTGATAGAGTAGCTTCGCTTGTTTTAGTTCATGCTAGAAATGGATCAAAATCTTTGATGAAAGTATGGGAGCCATTTATCCATTTTGAGGATGATAAAGTGTCTCCACATGTAGAGCATATCTATGAAAAAGCTTCAACAAGGAGTATAAAATGTCAACTATAATTAAAGAAGACGGTTTTAATTATGCATTTGATTATAGTGCTTGTTCTACATGTCAGGGTAGATGTTGTACTGGTGATAGTGGCTATATATATGTCACAAAAGCAGAAATTGAGAAGATTGCTAAGCTTTTAGAGTTAAATGTTAAAGATTTTGTGCTAAAGTATCTTTTTAAAAAGATGTACAAATACTCTATCAAAGAAAACAAATTTGGTGATAGTTATGAGTGTGTATTTTATGATAGAGAATCAAATGGATGTAAGATTTATGATGCACGGCCATTACAGTGTAAAACCTTTCCATTTTGGGATTATTATAAAAAAAGAGTTGATGAGTTAAAATTGGAATGCCCAGGAATTATAGATGTTTAAACATTTAAAATCATTAGTATTTTTAGTATTGTTAATCATTTTAGCAGGGTGTGGAGCAAAACCTTCTGTGGAATTAAGTCCAAATAAGAAAACTTTTGATCAAGAAGATATATATATACTTACAGCACTTAGAATGGAACAGGTTAAATTTTATTCAAAAGCATCAGATTTTTTTGAGATACTTTATGAAAAGTCTTCTAAAAAAGAGTATTTATATAGATCATTAAAAAATGATTTAGCAGCAAATAAGAATGAAAAAGTAATTCAAAGGGTTGATAAAGAACTTCAAGATAGTATTGATGATTATGAACTTGTAAGACTTAAGGTATTTGCACTTATAAAGCTAGATAGGTTAGAAGAGGCAAGAAAACTATCTGTAATTTTAGTTGAGAGCTCAAAAAAAATACAAGATTATCTTTTAGTTAGTGAAATATATGTAAAAAATAAGCAATTTGATACAGCCTTAAAATATTTAGAAAGTGCTTATGTTAAAGATTATAATGAAAAAATACTAGATAAAATGTCAATAGTATTATATGTGAACCTTGGAAGAAAAAAAGAAGCGATTGCACAACTAGAAAGTCATTCTCGTATCAATGGATGTTCAGAACTTATATGTGCTAGACTTATTGGTTTTTATTCAAATGATAATAATATTGATGGTCTTTTATCTACTTATTTAAGATTATATGAGATGAAGTCTACTAAAGAAATTGCTCAAAAAATAGTTCAAATTTATGGATATAAAAAAGACTATACTGGTTTGATATCTTTTTTAGAAAAAAGTAGAAGTGATGACGAGTTGTTATTTCAAGTATATGTTCAGATAAAAGATTATAAAAAAGCATATCCGTTGGCTGAAAAATTATACAAACAAAATGGCTCTATACATTTTCTTGGTCAAAGTGCTATATTTGAATATGAGAGTGCTAAAGACAAAAATAATAAAAAAATGCTTGAGAGTGTTATAGAAAAATTAAATAATGTTATAGTAGTTTCAAGAGATACAATCTATTTAAATTATCTTGGATATATTTTTATTGACCATGAAATTAATATCAAAAAAGGTATGAAATACATTAAAGAAACTTTAAAAGTAGAGCCTGATTCTGCATATTATTTAGATTCTTTAGCGTGGGGTTATTACAAACTAGGTAATTGTAAAAGAGCTAAGAAGATAATAAATAAAGTAGCAAAAATGAAGGGTGGAGATAACCCTGAAGTTATTGAGCATATAAAAATTATAAATAATTGTAAGAAAAATAAACCTAAAAAGAATACAAAGATAAAAAAAGGAAAGAAGTAGATTAGATGATTTTAGATGATATTATAAAAAAAACAAAAGAAGATTTAGTAGAGAGAGAAAAAAAGTTTTCACTTGATTGGTTAGGACGCTCACTTGCTTTTAATGCAAGAGCTCCAAGGGATGTATTTCCTTTCTTAACAGCAACCCAAGAAGATCCTTATAGAATAATATCTGAGGTTAAAAAAGCTTCTCCTTCTAAGGGTATTATCCGTGAAGATTTTGATCCAATAGCAATTGCTCAAGCTTATGAGCGTGGTGGTGCTAGTGCAATATCTATTTTAACAGAGCCACATTTTTTTCAAGGTAATCTAGACTATCTTGGAGAGATAAGACGTTATGTTGGTGTACCACTTTTAAGAAAAGATTTTATAGTATCTAAATACCAGATTTTAGAAGCTATGGTTCATGGTGCTGATTTTATTTTACTAATTGCTGCGGCACTTTCTAAAAAAGAGTTAAAAGAGTTACTTGGATATACAAGACACTTAGGTATGGAAGCTCTAGTTGAAGTCCACGACAAACCTGATTTAGTTAAAGCTATCTATGCTGGTAGTGATATTATAGGTATAAACCATAGAAATCTACAAACTTTTGAGATGAATATGAATCTTTGTTACGATTTGATTCCACTTATTCCTAATGGTAAGGTTATTGTGGCTGAGAGTGGGATTTATGAACATGGTCAGCTTGATGATTTAAGCAAGGCTGGTGTTGATGCTTTCTTAGTTGGTGAGTCTTTAATGCGTACTGATGATGAAGAGGCTGCTCTGCGTACTTTAAAGAATGGGTAGTTATTGGCTTATGCCAATAACTCTTTAACACACTCATTAATTCTTTTTCCATCAGCTTTTCCTGCTAATTCTTTAGAAGCCATTCCCATAACTTTACCCATATCTTTCATAGTTGCAGCACCAACTTTAGTGATAATATCTTTAAGTGTTGAAGATAGTTCCTCATCGCTTAATTGTGCTGGTAAATATGGTTCATAAATAGCTATTTCATCCAATTCTATTTGCATTAAATCTTCACGAGAGGCATCTTTATACTGAGTAGCTGCATCATTTCTTTTTTTAACTTCTTTTTGAATTATTTTAATAATATCATCATCGTTAAGATCTTTTCTCTCATCAACTTCTATTTGTTTAAAAGCAGAAGTAAGTAGTCTTAATGCATCTCTTTTTTTAGTTTCTTTTGCTTTCATAGCATTTTTTACATCTTGATTGATTGTTTCTCTTAAACTCATTGTTTGTTTGCCTTTTTATGGAACTATTGTTGCTATGATTATAACTAAATAATACCTATTTTAAAGAGATAATAATGATAAAACAAATTTTAATATTTTTAATGCCTTTTTATGCTATACTATTTTTTTCAGGGTGTACAGCAAACTTGACTGATCCGGAAATTGACTTTGAGCCACCTAAATATGTAGAACAAATGCCAGCTCGTGAAGATAAACAAGATTTTGTCTCAACTGGTAGTATCTTTGGTCAGGGTGAAAATCCTTTATTTTCTGATCATAAAGCTATGAATGTATATGATATTGTTACAGTAGTTATATCTGAAACAGCTAAAAGTTCTAGTACAGGATCTAAACAACTAAGTGAAAATGATATTTCGAACTTAGGTGGTGGAGTCTTTAGTAGTAACGGTTTAGTCGCTAATGGTGGAAAAGCTTCAAATACTTTAAGCCAGTTAAACTCAGGTTTTCAAACAAGTAGTAACAGCTCTTTTCAAGGACAGGGTACGGCTACAAAAGATGCATCTTTTACGACAACCGTATCAGCTAGAATTGTTAAAATATTACAAAATGGAAACTATTTCATAACTGGTAAAAGAGAGATATTAGTAGATGATCAAAAACAAATCATTCAAATTAGTGGCGTAATTCGTCCTTATGATATAGATCAGTATAATAATATCAATTCATCACAAATGAGTGATGCTAAAATTTTGTATAAAACAGAGGGAGATGTAGATCGTGCAACAGAACAAGGTTGGGGAACAAAAATCATTCAGGCTGTTTGGCCATTTTAGTTTAGCATTAGCTATAAGTTTTACTACTCTTAGTGCGAGTAGTGAACAAAGTTTTGCAGATTTTAAAAAATCTCAACAACAGTCTTTTCAATCTTATAAAGATGAAAGAGATAATGAATTTAACTCTTACTTAAAACAACAGTTTAAAGCTTATAAAGCTTATGTAAGTGATCCACTTTATGAAAAACCAAAACCTGCAATAATAGCTCCTACAAAAGAAGTCCATGAAACGCCTGTTGGACCTAAAATAAGTATAAAAATAAAACTTATGCCTATCCCTCCTAAAGAAGATACAAAAGTTGATGAAGCGAAGAAACAAGCTGAACGAGATGCGCTTGAAAAAGAAGCTAGGATAGCAAAGCAGCTAAGAATACAAAGAGAAATAGAGGCCGCAAAAGCAAAAAAAGATGCACAAAAGGCAGCAGCATTAGCAGCTGCTGAAGAAGATTCAGCAAAAAAAGCAAAAGCTAAAGAGGATGCAAGAAGAGCAGATCTTGCAGCACAAAAAGCAGCCGAGCAAGAAGAAGCTGCAAGAATAGAAGAGGAAAAAAGAGTTGCAGCTATTATTGCAGCTTTAAAAGTGAAAGTTAAAGAAAAACCAAAAGTTGTACAAAAAGATATTAATTTTATGTTTTATGGAAGTAATGTAGGTTTTAATATACCTAAGGGTATAAAAGGAGCCAATTTTTATCCTCAAAATCAAAATGGTATAGCTAATTTTTTTGACAATGCTGCTTCTAGTGAATATGAAGTACTGATAGATGATGTAAAAAAAGTAAAAAAAGATATGATTTTAAATGATTGGGGTCTTTATTTACTTGTATTAAAAATTTCAGATCATATGTTTGATGAATCAGATAATTCAAAACTAATGTCATGGTTTATTTTTAATAAATTGGGATATGCAGTTAAAGTTGGCTTAGCTAATAAACATATTGTACTTATGCATTATTCAAAAAAGACTATTTATTCTACTCCAAATTATAGCTTTGGAAAGAAGAAGTACTATGTTGTAGCAAACTATGCTAAAGGTCGTGTGGGAAGATTGTTTTCATACAAACAAGATTATCCTGGCTCTACAAAAGATCTAGATTTATCTCTAGATACACTTCCAAATTTTGTTTCAAATATGCAAGATAAAACTTTAGAGTTTAAGCAGTTTGGTAAAACGTATACTGTTCCATTTTCATATAACAAAAATCTTATAGATTTTATGGCTACATATCCTCAAGCAGATTATGATGTGTTTTTTAATGCACCATTGTCTGATACTACATATAAAGATATAGCAAGTGGATTAAAAAAATATGTAGATGGTAAAAAAGCAAGTGATGCAATGAACTTTGTTCTTAATTTTGTTCAAAAATCTTTTAAATATGAACGTGACAACCAACAGTTCGGTCGTGAGAAAGTTATGTTTGCAGAGGAAACTTTATATTTTGATAAGTCAGATTGTGAAGATCGTGCGATACTTTTTTCATACCTTATGAAAGAGTTGTTTCATGTACCAGTAGTTGGTGTAAAATATTCAGATCATATGGCAACGGCGTTATATATACCTATAAAAGGTGATAAAGTAATTGCAAATAATAAAACTTTTGTAGTAGCAGATCCAACATATATAAATGCTAATATTGGTATGAGTATGCCAAAATATCGTTCTAAAAAGCCTCAAAGTTATATAGTGGTTAGGTAAAATTATAATGAAAAATACAGAGTATAATCATGTAGATCATTTAACAAATGTTTTAAATAGATTTGCTCTTATGCAATATCTTAAAGATATTCAATCAGGAAATGTTTTTTTATTAAATATCGATAATTTTAATAATATAAATAATGCTTATGGATTTGATATAGCTGATGAAGTTTTAGTTGAAGTTGCTAGACTTATTGATATATCTAAACCAACTTCTTCAAAATTATTTAGGCTAAATTCGGATGAATTTGTTTTAGTTACAACTGATATTATGAGTTCAAAAGAGCTTGGCTTTATTGCTAGTTCTATCATATCTTTTTTTGATCAGATTGATATTTGTGTTGGTGATGATATTGATATAAAGATATCTATAAGTATAGGGATAGCAATTGGTTCAAGTAAAACGCTTTTAAACCATGCTAGGATAGCCATAAAAGAGTTAAGAAAGCATAAGCGTGCTGATTACAAAATATATAATGCTAAATCAACATATATGGAAAAACAAAAAGAAAATATATATTGGGTGCATAAAATTAAGGATGCTTTTGTTGAAGAAAACATCTTAGCTTATTATCAACCTATTATGAATAATAAGACTAAAAAAATAGAAAAATATGAATGTCTTGTTCGTATATATGATGATGGGATTATTATACCACCTATACGATTTTTAGAGGCATCTAAGTTAACTGGTACTTTAACTTTAGTGACAAAAACTATAATTGATCAAGCTTTTAAAAAATTTACAGATACAGAATATGAATTTTCTATAAATGTAACTAGTACCGATTTACATTTAAATTATTTAGAAGATTATTTAATGAAATATGTTAAAAAGTACAATATTCATCCATCAAGAGTTATTTTAGAGATACTAGAGGATGTAGAGACATTAAATGAACAAGAGATAATTGCCCAGTTAGATGCTCTTAGATATAATGGTTTTAAGATAGCTATTGATGATTTTGGCTCTCAAAGTTCTAATTTTTCTAGGCTTTTAGAATTTTCTCCAGATTATTTAAAAATAGATGGTGCTTTTATAAAAAATATACTTACCGACAAAAAAAGTTTAATTATTGTAGAATCAATAATACACTTGTGTCATAGAAGTGATATTAAAGTTATTGCTGAGTATGTACATTCTAGTGAAGTGCAAGCTAAGATACAAGAGTTAGGAATAGAATATTCGCAAGGGTACTATTTATCAGAACCTAAACTAGAACTATTTTAATGTTCATATAAAATATATCTATTTTTACCATCGTGTTTTGCCATATACATTGCTGTATCTGCATGTGTAATTATATCTTGTATATTTTTTTCTTTATTTGGAAATAATTTCACACCAATACTTGAACTAATATTTATCTTATTTCCTTCAAGGATAAACTCTGTGGATATAAGTTTTAAAATTTTTTTGCATATTGTATCAACGGCTTTTATTTCATTTTTATCTTCAAGATTTAATGTTATTATTCCAAATTCATCACCACTAATTCTAGCTAGAACATCACCCTCTCGTAAAACTTTTTTTAGTCTATTGATTACCTCAATGATTAGCAAATCACCTATATTATGACCAAATTTATCATTAACAGTTTTAAAATGATCTAAATCTATGAAAAGAAAAGCATGTACAAAGCTATGTCTAACAGCTTTATGAAACTCCTCATGTAATCTTTGTAATAGATGACGTCTATTTAATGCACCTGTTAAAAAATCATGACTTGCTTGAAACTCAGCCTCTTTTTGAGCTTTTTTAATATCACTAATATCTAAAAATTGAGCAATGTAATTTAGGGTGTTACCCTTATCATCTTTAATTGCTGTTATAGATAGTCTTTCTGGATATATCTCTGCATTTTTTCTCTTGTTATAAATTTCTCCATGCCATTTTCCATTAGTTATAATTGAGTCCCACATTTTTTGAAAGAAATAAATATCATGTTTATCAGATTTTAATAAATTTGCATTTTTACCTATCGCTTCTAGTGCAGTATATCCTGTTATATTTGTAAAGGCTTTATTTACCTCTATTATATTTGCATCCTTATCAGTAATCACCATAGCCTCTTGAGAGTCAAAAGCATAAGAAGCAATTCGAAGCTTATTTATATTTAAAACTTCTTTTTTAATATAAGAAGTTAAAATATATAAAATAATAAAAAGTGATATCAAAGATGCAAACCATATCATAATTATAATTGAAAGATATTTTAGTGCATCTTCTTCCACCTTTTTGCTCTCTTTTAAGTAGTTTAATAGAATCTCAATAGAAGAGTTGTTGAGTGTTTTTATATATGTAGTACTAATGTTAAAACATCTTGTTGCATCTTTTGAAGTTAGTAATCCATTTAGTAAACCATTTTTGCATTGCTCTAGTTCTTCAATAATTTTATTAGATAAATTACTTCGGTAAATATTTTTTGATTTTTTAGATGCTGTTAAAAGTAGTTCATCAATGATGTTTTGTTTTTTAACTTCAAGTATATGTAGTTTTCTTTGAAGTTTTTCATTAAGTCCACCAAGTAACTGATAGTATATATTTGCTCTTTGAAGTCCGGCAACTTCTTTAATTGTTTCTATTTGTATTAAAGCATTTGTCTCAACATTGTAGTTTCTATTAATCTTATTTATTAATTTTATTAAAAATATTATATTTTTATTTATGTACGAATAATACTTTATTTCATCACTAAATGTTATGGAAGAGTTTAAAATTTTATCTCTTACTTGATCTATATTAGTTATTTCATTTTTAATATTATTAGTGATTTGTATTGTTTTAAAGTCATTATTTATTTTAGAATTGGAGAGTACTTTTAAAAATTCATTGTATGATTGATTAGTTTGTTTATAATGTTGTAAAAGATTTTTTTTATATGAATTTTTATCTTTTGTTACAATATAACCAGCACCCAATCCACGTTCAATTTGAATATTTTTTATAAGGTTTATTAGTACTTTTGTAACTTGTGAGGACTCTTTAACTATATGTGCATTTTGTAGTTTTAAATATTCGTTATGTATAGATATAAATGCAAAAAAAACTATTGCTATAATAGGAATAGCAAATATTAAATATATTTTACTTTGTAACGAGTATTTATTCATGTTATATTTTAGTAGATTATTAGTAATAACCTACTTAAAATAATAAAGAATAACAGATTAGTAGTTATAAGCTACTTTATAAGTTGGATCATCTTCTTCATAAGAACAATGATGTTCAGCCTTTGTAAGTATGGCTTTACAATCAGCACTTAGATGACGAAGAAGTAAGTTTTTGCCAGCCTCTTCGTACTTTTTAGTTATAGCGTCAATAGCCTCTACTCCAGAGCTATCCATTACTCTTGCATCTTTAAAGTCAATCACAACTTTTGGAGGATCATTTGGTATGTCAAAATTATCCCCAAATGTTGTAGCTGAGCCAAAAAATAGTGGACCATCCAATGTGTAAACTCTTGTACCATCTTCTTCAGTACTTACTGTAGAGAAGATACGAGCATGTTTCCATGCAAAAGCTAAAGCAGAGATAATTACACCAGCTATAACCGCTACTGCTAAATCTTCTACTACCGTAATGATAGTTACTGTAACCATAACAAAAGCATCAGTACGAGGCATACGGCTTAGGCGAGAGAAACTTGACCATTCAAAAGTACCAATACTTACCATAAACATAATTCCGACTAAGACTGCAACAGGGATGATGTTTAGTACATCACTTGTAAAAACAACAAGGATTAATAGTCCAACAGCTGCAACAAATGATGAAAGTCTACCAATACCACCAGAAGTGTAGTTAATGATACTTTGACCAATCATAGCACAACCAGCCATACCACCAAAGAAACCACAAGTAATGTTTCCTGTGCCTTGAGCTATACACTCTTTGTTAGCAGATCCACGAGTATTAGAAAGTTCATCAAGAACTGAAAGTGTAAGAAGTGATTCTATAATACCAACAAGAGCAACTATAACTGCATAAGGGAGAACTAGTATAATTGCATCAAGTGAAAATAGATATTCTGGGATTCCAAAGCTTGGCATTTGACCTGCGTATTTACTCATGTCATCTAAACCACTTAGAAGTAGAGTATCTACATGTAGGAAATAAACTCCAAGTGTTATAACAATGATAGCTACAAGACCAGCAGGAACAGCTTTTGTAAACTTTGGAAGAAGATACATGATTAACATAGTTAAAGCAACTAATACATACATCATGTAACCTTGACCTTCAAAAAATTTAAACTGAGCAGTACCGATAACTATAGCAAGACCATTTACAAAACCATGAATCGCAGGAGTTGGAACTAAACGGATAAACTTACCAAGTTTAAGAGCCCCGATACTTATCTGGATAAGACCAGCTATAACAGTTGCTAAAAGTATGTAGTGAAGAACACCCAT
>Ga0256837_1001448_pt1 | contig 16379 bp, 16 predicted proteins | sample 4562384metaG_FD_185976 | JGI IMG/M metagenome (GOLD analysis project Ga0256837, IMG submission 185976) | Hydrothermal vent microbial communities from Guaymas Basin, Mexico - 4561-384 | ecosystem: Environmental > Aquatic > Marine > Hydrothermal vents | place: Mexico: Guaymas Basin | collected...
GATAAATGTTGTTATCACTGGCTTTGTGATGATGTTTTAAGGGGTGATGATGGAACAATTTAATAACAGAAATGTAGCTGAGGGTTCTTACTACTTAGTTGACATTGAAGATTATCCTACAGATGGTTGGGGTAAGTTTAAGCGTGTAGTAAAAAGAAGTTTTAAGCTAGAGCTTTTTGTAGGTCTCTGGGTAGTTCTTCGTGAAATGATAAAGTTTGATATTCATACTATATCTTATCCTGAGGAGAAGATGCCTATTGGACCACGTTATCGTGCTATTCATGAGATGAAACGTCTTTGGGAATCTGATACTGAACGTTGTATTGGATGTGGACTTTGTGAGAAGATCTGTATTTCTGACTGTATTCGTATGGATACTCATATAGATGAAGAGTCTCGTAAAGAAGTAAGTGAGTATACTATTAACCTTGGTCGTTGTATTTTCTGTGGTTACTGTGCAGAAGTTTGTCCAGAGCTTGCGATTACACATGGTGGTGAGTATGAAAATGCTTCAGATCAACGTGAACACTTTGTTGAGTATGCAGATATGTTAACACCGATTGATGTTATGAAACAGAATGCTCAAAAAGAGTTCGAAGGTTTTGGTGCTATTACACCACATGAAGATGAGCGTGTTAAGAAAACACCTCTAGCATATTAAGGAGATTGGATTATGTTTGAAGCGGTAGCGTTTTACTTGTTTGCATTTTTAACGATTGCGATGTTTTACATAACGGTAACAACATCACAAGCGTTGTATGCATTAACTGCATTAGCAGCGGGGATGATTTTTATATCAGCATTTTTCTTTATTCTAGGTGCTGACTTTTTAGGTGCGGTACAGATTATCGTTTACACGGGTGCTGTGATGGCACTCTATGCATTTGGTATGATGTTCTTTGATACAACTCGTGAAGTAAAAGAGAAGAAGGGTAACAAATTTATTGTTGTTGGTCTTGCAACTTTAGCTGCAGTTATGGTTGTTGCTATCTTTATGGCTCCAATAGTATCTACTAATATGGTAGCTTTTTATCCAATGATAGAGGGTGCAGGAAATACTCAAACTGTTGGTTTAGTACTTTTTACTAAGTATCTTATTCCTTTTGAAGTTGCTGCAGTAATGCTTTTAGTTGCAATGGTAGCTGGTATAGTACTTGCAGGTAAAAAAATGGATCTCTCTTTAACTCTTATGAATGCTGAGCAGATCAAAGAGATTGAAGATAAAGATAAAAAGGTGCTTTCATGATGGAAATTAGTTTAAATCACTATCTGGTTCTCTCTACAATTTTATTTGCTATAGGTTTAGTAGGTATTATGAGAAGAAAGAACCTTCTGTTACTCTTTTTTGCAACAGAAATTTTACTTAATGCTGTAAATATTGCATTTGCTGCAATTTCACACTACTACGGTGACTTAACAGGTCAGATGTTTGCATTTTTTGTAATTGCAATCGCTGCTTCTGAGTTAGCCGTGGGACTTGGTCTTTTAATAGTATGGTACAAACGCCATGGTAATATTGATCTTGATACTATGACAAGTATGAGAGGATAATTATGGAAAAATATTTATACATTGCGCTTTTCGCACCTCTAGTGAGTTCTATGTTCTCCGCGCTGTTCACAAATACGCCGAAGAAGCAGTTTGTAGGAATTATTGCGAGTCTTTTAATTTTTATAGCATTTGGAAGTAGTGCTATACTCCTTTCACATATTTTAGGTGGTGGAGATATTGTTCATGTTGAGATGATGACATGGATGGCCACTGGTAATCTTTACATTCCTTTTGGATTTGTAGTAGATCAGATCTCTGTAACTATGATGATGGTTGTAACTACTGTTTCAACTATTGTTCATATCTACTCTATAGGATATATGGATCATGATAAAGGATTTAATAGATTCTTTGCATGGCTTTCAGCTTTTGTTTTCTCTATGATGATTCTTGTTATGAGTGATAACTTTGCTGGTCTTTTCATCGGTTGGGAAGGTGTTGGTCTTTGTTCATGGGGTCTTATTGGTTTCTGGTTCCACAAAGAGGTTGCCACTTGGGCTGCAAACGAAGCATTTATTATGAACCGTATTGCTGACCTTGGAATGTTAATCGGGATTTTCCTTGTTTACTGGAATACTGGTTCACTTCAGTATGACATTGCATTTCCAGCAATGGCTCACTTAGATACATCTACATTAACATGGATGGGTATCTTTCTTTTCATCGGTGCTATGGGTAAGTCGGCACAGTTTCCACTTCATACATGGCTTGCGGATGCGATGGAAGGTCCTACACCAGTTTCTGCTCTTATTCATGCAGCGACAATGGTTACAGCGGGTGTTTACTTAGTAATTCGTTCAAATGAATTATATGATTTAATCCCTCATGTTGGTCTCTTTATTGCTTCGCTTGGTACATTTGTAGCACTCTTTGCAGCTTCAATGGCACTTGTAAACCGTGATATGAAACGTATTATTGCTTACTCTACACTTTCGCAGTTAGGGTATATGTTTGCAGCAGCTGGTCTTGGGGCTTACTGGGTTGCACTCTTTCACCTTATGGCTCACGCATTCTTTAAAGCACTTCTTTTCCTTGGTGCAGGTAATGTTATGCATGCAATGCACGACGAACTTGATCCATTTAAAATGGGTGGTCTTAAGAAGGTTATGAAGGGTACATGGATAATGATGACTATTGCATCACTTGCACTTGCAGGTATCTTCCCTTTTGCTGGATTTTTCTCTAAAGATACGATTTTAGAAGCAGCTTTTGCTGAACATCATTTTGTGATTTATAGTGTTTTACTTTTTACAGCTGGTTTAACTGCATTCTATTCATTTAGACTTGTTGCACTCATCTTTCATGGTGAAGAGAGATATAAAATATTTGGTATTCACCCACATGAAGCATATAGATTTATGCTAATTGGAATGAGCCCTTTACTTATTCTTGCAATGATTGCAGGGGTATTTCAAGTACCATTCTTTAATATGGTTGAAGAGATATTATCGGCTCATGAATATCATATTCATTCACATTTTACTCTTTTTGTTATGTTAGTTGGAACACAAATATTTGTTGGTTTAGCAATTTTATATGCATATAGAAAATATATGAGCAATAAAATTGTTGTTCCTGATGGTACGAGTAAAATGGAAAACAGTTTTATGTATAAACTTTTACTCAACCAGTACTATATTCCATATGCATATGAAGAGTATGTTGTAAAACCATACAATGAACTCTCTGCTATGTTATGGGAAGTTGATAAAAAAGTTGTAGATGCAAGTGTTGATGGTATCGCCGGTATCTTCTACAATGCAGGTGAAAATACAAGAGATATGCAGAGTGGAAATTTATCTACAATGTTAAAATGGATGGTAGCTGGTACTGTAGCACTACTATCTTTAGCTGTTACGTTTGGTTTAGCAGCTAGATATTCTGATGAGATACTTGCTATCTTATCTGGCTTAGGAGTTTAGTATATGTTAGATCATATTTTAAGTATTTTAATTTTCTTCCCAGCACTTGCGGGTGTTATGGGATTTATGATAGATAAAAATAGTATTCGTTCTTATGGTGTGGCTGTTGCTGCCGTTGAGTTCGGACTCTCACTATGGTTATGGTTCGCGTTTGATAATAGTGTATCTGGTATGCAGTTTATGGAACATATGGCTTTAATTCCATCTTTTGGTATTAACTACATCTTAGGTGTTGATGGAATCTCTCTTTTCATTATTATCCTTGCAGCATTCTTTACTATGATAGGTATCGCTTCACTAACTGATACTAAAGATGTAAAAAACATGATTATTACACTTCTGTTTTTACAGATGACAATGATTGGTGTATTTGCTGCGCTTGATGCTATAGTGTTTTATGTGTTTTGGGAACTCTCTCTTGTACCGATGCTTTATATCATTGGTGCATGGGGTGGACCGCTTCGTATTTATGCATCTGTTAAGTTTTTCCTTTATACATTTACAGGTTCCCTTGTTATGCTTGTTGGTATGCTTTTTATGGCTTACTTCTTTTACCAAGCAACAGGTGTATGGTCATTTGCTATACTAGATTGGTACAGACTTATCCTTCCTGAATCATTTCAGTTATGGTTATTTGCTGCATTCTTTGTTGGTTTTGCCATCAAAGTTCCTATGTTTCCATTTCATACATGGTTACCATATGCACACGGTCAAGCACCAACTATTGGTTCGGTTATACTAGCGGCAATTTTACTTAAAATGGGTACATATGCATTTATCCGTTTTTCATTGCCTCTATTTCCAGATGCTTCTGTTTACTTTATGTATCCAATTGCAATTATCTCAATTATTATGATTATTTACACTGCTATGGTTGCATATGCACAAAAAGATGTGAAGCAAGTTGTTGCTTACTCTTCAGTATCACATATGGGTGTTATTATTCTCGGTACATTTGCACTGAATGTTGAGGGTATTTCTGGTTCAGTTTTCTTAATGATTGCTCACGGTGTTGTCTCAGGTGCACTCTTCTTACTTGTTGGTGTTATCTATGATAGACGTCATACAAAAATGATGGATCAGTTCGGTGGTTTAGCACATGTAATGCCTAAATATGCAACTATCTTTGGTATTATGATGATGGCTTCTGTTGGTATGCCTTTAACGATCAACTTTGTTGGTGAGTTTTTAAGTCTTCTTGGATTCTATCAACAGTCTCATATGCTTACTCTATTAGCAGGTATGGCTATTGTTGTAGGTGCTATTTATATGTTAGCTGCTTACAAAAAAATGTTCTTTGGTGAAGTAACAAAAGAGGAGAATAGAAATCTTCCAGATGTAAACAAACGAGAGTTAATTGCACTTGTACCTCTTGTTCTAATTACTGTATGGTTAGGGATCTACCCAAAACCAGTGCTTGGTCCAATAAATAACTCTGTTGAGTCTGTTGTTCAGTTAATGCACAACAAAGCTACATCAGAAGAAGCAAAAATGAGAATACCAAATGTAAGTGGTGTTGTTATTAGTAAAACTTCAGCGAAGGAGGCACACTAATGTTAAGTCCTATTAATGTTTCTTTAGAGTCTTTAAACTTAATGACTCTAACACCAATGCTTATTCCATTTGTTGGTGCATTGCTTATTTTAGTGGTTGATCTATTTAAGTCTAACTTACATAGATCACTATATGTTGTACTTAGTATTCTTTTCCTAGTATTAGATTTTGGTGCACTTTTAGATTCTGCAGGTATTTTTGCAAAAGATGGAATTACACTTGGTGTGTTTAATGTGATGCTTATTGATGGTTTAGCAATTCTTTCTCAGTTTATTATAGTTGCTACATCTATGCTTTTTATTCCACTTGCATTAACGAATAAACGTTTTCATGAGTTCTCTTACCCAGAGTTCTTTGCACTCTTCCTCTTTATGGTTGGTGGCTTCCAGTTTATGGTTGCAAGTGATAACTTAATTCTTATTTTTGTTGGTTTAGAGACAGCATCTTTAGCGCTCTATACTCTCATCGCTATGCATAACCGTGACAAATCATTTGAAGCGGCAATTAAGTACTTTACAATGGGTGCACTAGCCGCTGGTTTCTACTCTTTTGGTTCAATGGTGCTTTATGCTCTTACTGGATCAGTTGAGATTAATCAAATTGCCACTATCTTATCTGCTAATGGATATGCTGATATTGGTTTTGTGCTTGTAGGTGTGACTTTTTTACTTGCATCATTTGCATTTAAACTTTCTATCGTGCCTTTTCATACTTGGACTCCAGATGTTTATGAAGGAAGTTCAGCTGCAATGGCTGGATATATGTCAATTGTTCCTAAAATCGCTGCATTTGTAGTGGCAATGAGACTATTTGAGTTTTTAATTCATGCAAATGTTGTATGGCTTGAAGTAGTACTTTACACTTTTGTTGTTGTTACTATGACTGCAGCAAATGTTTGGGCTCTTGTTCAGAGTGATGTAAAACGTATGCTTGCTTACTCTTCTATCTCTCATGCTGGTTTTGTAATGGCTGCTATTTTGATTGGGACAACTCAATCAAACTCAGCACTATTTCTTTACTGGATTCTATTTAGTTTTACTAACCTTGGTTCATTCTCTATGTTATGGATCTCTCGTCAAAAAGAGTTACCAGGGTACCAAAAAACAGATCACAGTTTTGACAAGTTCTCAGGTATGATAAAAACATCTCCAATGGCAGCTATTATTATGGCTATCTTTATGTTGAGCCTTGCAGGTTTACCACCATTTGCACTCTTCTGGGGTAAAATTTATATGATTAGTGCTGCTGTAACAGGTGGCTATACTGTTCTTGCTCTTATTATGGCACTTAACTCTGCTATTGCTGGATACTACTACATTAAACTTATTGTTTATATGTTTATGAAAGATCCAATTGAGGACAATATAAATAATGATGGTAGTCTCTATGTTGCCAATGCAACAACAGCACTTAAATCAATTATTGGTTTTGCTATTATAGGAACTATATTTGCTTTTTTAGCAGTAGATCCACTTTTAGAGTTCGTAACTTCTTTTGTTTACAATAGTGGATACTAGGAGTTAAACCTCTATAATTTAAGGAGAAGAGACATTTGCTAAAACTCTTACTTTTATCTCTTCTTCTGCTTGACTCTTTTGCACTTGAAATCACTATGGAGAGTGCAAGAGATGATTTTCAAACGTATGCGACACTCAAACTTAAAGCAGAAAATAAATTTATCTGTCAAGAGAAGTTAGATGACTTTGATCAAGTTACTGAGATTGTCTGTGCCTTTAGTAAAAAACCTGCAAAAACTACAAAAGAGCTTCAAAATGATTTTTTTAAATTAGAGAGTTTTATTCAAAAAGATACATATTTTATTAAGATCAAACCATTTCATAAAATAAAACTTATGGCAGAGATATTTGACCTTACTAAAGATAGTACAATTTATAAAGCAGATATTACACTTACTAAGAGGTGGCTAGTAATAGGATATAAAGAGAGACTCCCCCTGATTCAAAATAGACAACACCCCGAAATAAGTATAAATTTTCCATATTATAATGACAAAGCACAGCTCCCTTTTGTAGGGAGTTTAGATATTAAAGGAAATCCTGTAAAGATAAAAAAAGTAGGGGATGTTAAGAACTACTTACGAGTAAAAAAATATTTTCAAGAGAAAAAGTATGAACTCTGTATGAGTGTGGTTGATGATATCTTAGATGAGTATCCAGATACACTCTTTAAAGCTGAACTTATATACTACAAGATAAAACTCTATGCGAAACTTAAAGATTATGATAATGTAATTAGTTATGCAAAAATTTATCTCAAAGAGTACTCCTCAAACAGTAACATACCTGAAATACTCTCTTATACTGCACAGGCTTATGGGCAAATAGGGCTAAATATTGATGCTGATTACTTTTTTGATAGACTCTTTAGTGAGCATCCAAATTCTGTTTATACAGAGTGGGCATATATATATAAGGGTGAGATGCTTGAAATGAGTGGTGGTTTTAAAGTTGCACTAAAGTTTTATAAAAAAGCACTTTACAAGACAAAAGATTTAGATGTAGCCGCTACTGCAGCATTTGACATTGCAAAAGCACAGTTGGATCATTCACAAAAAGAGTCAGCAAAATATGTAGATAAAATCATAGCAGCAAAACCGAGTTATTTTAATAAGAGATATGTAGAGTCTAAGAAGATGATGACTTCTTTTGAAGATTATGGCTATGAAGAGACAGCAGCAAAAATAGCCAAAGCACTTTTAGATGCAATAAATCCTACTTACGATGATTATGAAGTTTTACTGGCAAAACGTGGTTTATGGCTTTCAAAAACAAAAAATAGAGAGATGGCACTTGAAGCATTAAATAGCTATTTGAAAGCATTTCCTGATGGGGATTACTTAGAGAAGGTAAAAGTTGCCAAAGATGAGCTCTTTTTTGATACAAATGATATGAATGCAACAGCTAAAATAGCAGAGTATAATAAGTTAATAGAAGAGTATGCTGAAGATACTATAGGTAATAAGGCAATTTATGAGAAAGCTAAACTCCTTTTAGAAGAGAAACAGTACCAAGAGGTACTCAGTGAGAAAGAGGATCTCCTAGGCTTAGATGAGGATACTTACCCTGATACTCAAGAGATAGTTATTGATGCAGCTATTGGGGTAATGCAGAGCTCTTTAGAGAAGAAAAAATGTAAAGAGGTGCTAAGTATCTCAAAAGATTATAATATTACACTCTCAGATGAGTGGGATGATGGTATTTATGAGTGTGCTATGAAAGGTGGGGACTATCAGCTTAGCCGAAAAATGTGTGAGAAAAATTTTAAGAGCAAAGCTTTAGATCTTCGAAAAAAATGGCTCTATCGTTATATAAAAGTGGATTTTGCTACAGGAAACTATAGTGATGTTATTGATGCTAGTAATGATCTTATTGCACTTCTTGATGCCAAAGGGGACACAAAATATTATGATGTATATAGATACCTTTTTGACACCTATGAGCGTTTGGAGCAAAAAGAGAATATGTTAACGGCTATGGTAAAAATAGAAGAGGTATTTGGTATAAGCTATAAAGATATTGATCGTTATGTAACTATGATGTCTTTGGGTAGTGATAGAAACGATGATGCCATGGTTATAAACTATGGAAAGAAAGTAATGAAAATAGAGCAGGATGCAGGATCACATGCACAGAGTCCTTATCTTGAGTTTATGCTTTACCAAGCATATATGAATTTAGAGAACTATGCAAAGGCTCTTGAGGTGATAAAATCTTTAGATAGTGTTACTTTAAAAGAGCGTGATAGAGCAAGACAGAAGTACTTAAAAGGGGGTGTTTTAAGTAAGTTATGGAGAGATATGGAAGCTGAAAAAGCATACAAGGCAGCTATAGAAGCAGACAAAGAGTCCGCTTGGGCAAAGCTTGCCAAGAGTGCTTTAGAGATATAAACTCTATTACTTAAAGCCCTAAACAGTCACTTATTTTATAAAGCCCCGCCTCTTTATCTGCAAGCCACTCACCAGCACGCAGAGCCCCTTTGGAAAAAGTAGAACGAGAAGTTGCGGTATGGTTGAGCTCTAAAAATTCGCCATCATTGTAAAAGCCAACAGTATGACGACCAACAATATCACCACCACGAATAGCCATGACAGCTATTTCATCTTCACTACGTTCACCAATATTTCCATCTCTTCCACTTACTCGAACATCATCAAGTGTAAGTCCACGACCATGCGCAGCATGCTCACCTAAGGTAAGTGCTGTACCACTAGGTGCATCTTTTTTATGTTTATGATGCATCTCTACTATTTCGATATCGAAGCCTTTAAGAGCAGCTGAAGCTTGTTGTACAAGGTTGTTAAGCAGTGCTACACCAAGACTCATATTTGTAGCATAGAGTATAGGCATAATTTGACTTGCTTCTTTGAGAAGGTTAAGCTGATGTGCATTAAGACCTGTTGTCCCTATAACTAAAGGTTTAGGTGTAAGCATTGCTTTTTCTAAAAGCATCTCACACGCATCAGGAAGAGAAAAATCTATAACAACATCACAAGCATTTAAGAAAGATTTCATATCTGTAGTGATTAAAACAGATGGATCAATGGAAAAATCTAACTTATTTCTTACATAAACACTGCTAAGGCTCATATTTTGTGCCTCTTTTAAATTTTCTAAGAGTAACTTTCCAACACGGCCACTAGCACCAAATACACCAACTTTTATCATAATAAATACCTCATATAGTTTCTTTTTAAAAGAATACCAAAGATTTGATTAAATAAGTTTTTTTATCAGCTTTTTTATCTATTAAAGTCTACTAATCTATCTCTGCATTGGAGTGTCATCGAGATTTCCCCACTGCATCATTGATGCATCATACACTTTTACATCTTTAAAGTGTAGCTCTTGTGTTAATATATACCAGTTCATAGAGGCCTCAAGCCCACCTGTACAGTATGCAATCACCTCTTTATCTGCATGAAGTTTCTGTTTATTTAAAAATATCTCTTTAAGTTCTGCATCAGATTTAAGTGTATCATCAGCATTAAATTTATCTCGCCAGTTACTACTTATTGCCCCTTTTATATGACCTAAGCGTTTAACACCATTAGACTTTTTCTCACCTGTAAAATAGGCTTTTGGTCTCGCTTCAATCATAAGAACTTTTTCTATATGTGCTCTTACATAATTTATATCTACTAAAATATTTGGATTAAATTTTATAGTAAAATTACCTCTTTTAAAAGGAGTAGTTTTTGTGGAGACTGCATCAGGATCACTTTCGTACTCATACTTCCACTCTTCATAACCACCATTTAAAATAGATACATTTGAAAAACCATGTGCAAGAAGAGTTAGTGCAATATAGCTCGACTTTAAAAGTTCTTTACTATTGTTATGTCCGTAGAGTACTACTTGTGAGTCACTGTTAATACCAAGTCCTCTTAGTACTTCTTGAATCTCATTTTGGGAGTTTATAAGAAGGTATTTTTTATCGACCCAGTGTCTAAAGAGTGCAATATCAGCTTCTCTTGCCTTAGGTATATGCCCTTTTTTAAAGTTTTTAAGGTCTGTTGTATCGAGTAAGACTAGGTTCTTGTCATTGAGATGTTTGTGAAGGTACTCAGCATTTATAAATGCATCTGATGCAAAGAGATAGAGAGACGAGAGAAATAGAGAGAGGAAAAGTTTCATGTATATCCTTTTTAGTTAAATTTAAAGTGTATTTTAACTAAAAAAGGATACATATTTGTGATAATACTTTTAATTGAAGAACTCATCAACATAACTTATAGCTTGAAGTGCTGCCACTGCACCATCACCAGCTGCACTTACAACTTGTTTTGGAGCAGCTATTCTCATGTCCCCTGTTGCAAAGAGACCAGCTACTGATGTTTTCATGCTAATGTCTACTATAACTTGTCCCTGCTCATTCATGTCGCAAAGAAAAGTTCCATCCTCTTGTATAAGTGTTTGGTTATTAACATCGTTTCCAACGAAAGTAAATACACCTGGTACTTCGATGTCACGAGTTTCGCCTGAACTGTTTTTAATTCTTATTCCTGTTACACCCATATTGTCACCATAAACTTCATCTGGAGATGAGTTAAGAATAATTTCAATATTTTCAGTATTCTCTAAACGGTTGACTGTATTTGGTGCGGAACGAAAAGTGTCACGACGATGCACAAGGTAAACTTTCGAGCAGATTTTAGCTAAGTAAAGAGCCTCTTCTAAAGCAGTATCTCCCCCACCTATAACAACAACCTCTTTGTTCTTATAGAAGAAACCATCACAAGTTGCACATGTACTAACACCTTTACCAAAGAACTCATCTTCACCCTTAAATCCTGCACGGCGAGGGGATGAACCTGTTCCTATAATAACACTATGTGCATTAACATTTGTACCATCTTCATTATGAATTGTAAAAGTGTCTCCACTTTTAGTGACACGGATAACATTGACCATCTCATGTTTAAGACCAAACTTTTGACACTGTGCAGGCCATGGCATCATAAGATCCATCCCTGTTATTTCACCTGTAACACCAGGGTAGTTCTCTATCTCTGAAGAGTTAGTGATCTGCCCACCAGGCATACCTTTTTCAAACATAGTTACATTTTCTAAACCACCGCGAGTTGTATAAAGTCCTGCAGTAAGACCAGCTGGTCCTCCACCAATAATTGCACAATCAAGTATTGCCATAATAATTTTTCCTTGTTTATAAGTGATCTATTTCTTGCGATAACTCTTTCAAATTATCGAGTTTCCTAATCATACTATCTTGTTTATAAAGAGAGTCTTTCTCTTTTTTTATAAAAAATATAGAGGGGGAGGAGTAAATGTTGAAGCGTTGAATAAACGCCAAAGAGTTTTCTGTACCACCACGTAAAAAGGTTGTAGTTTTTGAGTTTTTTCGTACTTTATTGTAATAGTCTATAGCTAAAATAGGAAAGTTGAGATTTACATCTGCTAAAAGATTCATAGTCCCATGTTCACGAGAGCTATAAAAAACAACTATATATTTTTCCTCTGTAGGAGTAAATAGGTCATTTTTTTCATAAAAAGTCCACTCTTTAAAGTTTATAAATTTATATTCTGAAAATTTGTAGTTGAAGTAAGCAAAGGCGATGGCTATCATAGCCGCACCAAAGAAAGAGGCTAAAAGAGTTGAGAGGGAAAAAAGAGATTTTCCTTTTCTTTTAGCCAAGATAAAATCCTTTAGGAGATTATCCTAAAAGCCCGTTGATTTTGTCAGCTAAAGCTTGTTTGCTTTGTGCACCAACAACTTGGTCTACCATTTCGCCATCTTTGAAGAACATAATAGTAGGAATAGAACGAATACCGAACTCAACAGCAATATCTTGCTCTTCATCAGTGTTCACTTTACAGATTTTAGCTTTTCCATCGAAATCTTCTGCTAACTCTTCGATAACAGGAGCGATCATACGACATGGTCCACACCATGGAGCCCAGAAGTCTACAAGAGATACACCCTCACCTAAAGTTTCTTTGAAATCAGCACTAGTTAATTCTATGTATTTACCCATTTGTAAATCCTTTTTTTGTTTTGTATTTGAAGTATTATACAATTTATTGGTTAATCATATCTTTAGTTTTAATATTTTTATTATTATTATAAAAAATATAAGAGAAGCTACACAAAGTAGGGTGAGTCCCCCTTTAAAAAGGAGTATATTATGGGTGAGTAGTGCGAGTGATGTTACACCAAGACCAAGAAGAGAGTAGAACCACTGTAGGTTTGCTAATCTACTTGGTAGGAGTTCATGTAACATAGGAACAGCTCTCTCTTCAATAAGAGGGGAGTAGAGATGAAACCATACTAAAAAAGGGATGACTTTATAGAAGTTTCCTACGATGACAAAACCGAAAAAACCGATAAAGAGTATCCACATTCCAAGTTTTAAACTTAAATCCTCTGTATCAAAAAGGGAGTATACTAAGAGGAGTGTAGCGAGGAAAAAGGAGCTAAAGGCAACATACATGGAGCGAGCCCAAACATCATGTTTGACCCTTTTTCTTGAACGTATCATTTTATAAAGCTGGTAAAAGTAGAGAATAATCGCAACTATTGTTATAAAGTAAGCACTATTTTTTAAAACTGTAGTGTAAAAGAAAGGAGAGAGCATCATAAGTGTTACTCCAAAAGCAATAGTATAAAAACTTTTTGTAAATTCATTGTCACTTATTCTAGTAGAGGAGCCAAACATTGGAATAAGTATGATAGAAATACCCATAATGAGAAGTATAACAAAACCTACGACAAGCCCAAAGGTGTGAATGTTGAGAATATCATGAGGATTAATTTGAATTTGCCCATTAAATGCGAGTGCCATAACTAAACCAGTAACAATACCAAAGAGAAGAAAAAAGTTACTCATCTGCATCGCTTTTGTTATGCTTGTTTTACGTTTAGAACTTTTAATGGTAAGTAGAAACTCTATGGCATAAATAAGCATAGCAATAAGAACCAAAAAACCTCCGATGGGTAAAAATGTAACATCTTTATAAAATCCAATAAGCATAGTTAAGAGTCCAAGGAGTAAAAATAACCATAGATATTTAAAAATAGATACATTTGAGTGCCTACTCTCTACTACTATAGGGCCTAATTGTGCCATGGCAGCAAAGATACCCATCATCACAAATCCAAGCATATAAAGGTGAACCCAGCCTATAAGTAAAAAATCTTCAATAGCTACAAAGGGGTCTAAAAAGAAAAGTGAAAAAAAACTCAAAAAGTAAAAGCCAGCACTTAGAAAGAAGTAGGGTTGCATAAGTTTAATAGGGGGTGAGAAGCTAGGTGACACATTCATGAATTAACCCCTGTGATTGAATATCCACTTTTAATAATTTTACTCACTGCTGAAGTTGATAGTTTTAAGTGTGATGCAATTTTTACTTGTGTATGCCCATCTTCAAAAGCATGAAGTATCGCTACATTTCTTTTTTTCTTTGTATCTATATTTACATCTTTAAAATATTCCATAAACTTTTTAGCCTGTGTGACTTGTATTTTACCTTGTTCTTTATAGATCTTTTTTTTCTCTTGTTCTTTTAAGTATGTAAGTTCATTCTCACTAAGTGGTTCACCTAGAAACTCATTAAGGGTTTGTATGTCAAACTCTTTTATGAGCATAGAATTTTTACAGCAAGGATAGTATGTTTTGTTATTAAAAATCTGATGTGCTAGTGTATATGGGAATTTACCTACCTTTGTGATTATAGATGCTTCGAGAGGGTTGTTCTCTATATATCTGATGAGAGTGTAGAGATAATCTTCAGATAGTATGTATTTTGATTTATATCTATCTTGAAAAAGATGACCACTCCTTTTGTACTTTTTGTTAAAATATTTTGCATAGTTAGCATTTACAACTCTCATAAAAGTAGATAAATTGTCCTCAGCAGTTTCCAAAAGTATATGGTAATGGTTATCCATTAAGCAGTAATCATGAACTATAACTTTATTAACAGTTGCACTTTTATTTAAGATTTGTAAAAACATCTCTTTGTCATTATTATGATTGTAAATATGACAACGATTTACACCTCTGTTTATAATGTGATGATACCCTGCAATATCTACTCTTAATCTTGTTGGCATAGATTACTCCAATGTAAAATAGAAATATTATAACATAATAACATAAGTGGATATTCAATCACAGGGGTGTTTTACAGTTGATAAACTATAGTGCTTCAATCGCACAGTATCAAGTAATTTCTTCTTAACTTCCATAATTTTCCCTCTCAAATTTAAGCGAACATCTGCTCTTTTAATGCAATCTTGACAAATAACACACCATAAATGTCGTACATAAAGGCAAAAATTGTACAATGTACCTATCTTTTCTTTAAGAATAATAGTTGAAAAATCACAAATATCTTAATTATATGGCATTTTGTCATGAAAATTGACATATTTAGCAAAATCTGTCTTTTATGTAGTGGATAATAGATGCTTGTTATTTGTGTGATTTAAGGTTGAAACTTATATAATGGTGTTGAATAAATAGTTATCTCTAAAGATTATAAAATTAACTAAAAGGATTAAAGTTGAAAAAATATTTAGGATTTGTACTAATAGTATTATTTCTCAGTGGATGTTTAAAGGAAGATGGTAAATTAAAAATAGTAGTATTTGAACCTAGTTCAATATTTCCAAAAATCTCAAAAAATGCAGAAATTTATATTGATGGTATAAAAAAAGCATCCTCTATGGGTGGAAGTGTACAATTTGAAATAGAAGAAGGCAAGCACAATTTAAAGGTTATTCATAAAACAAAATACTACACTTATAATTATGAAAAAAATATAGATATTAATGCTAAAGTTTCTATAGATATGCCAATTTATTTTAAAAGTCACACACAAATTATTGAAAATGACAATATTCATTTAATAAAAGAATTATTTGATAAATTGCATACACAATATATGCAAATAAAGAAATTACAAGAAGAAAAAAACTTAAGCAAAGCTAAAAAAGAATTTATCAAACTAAAAAAGAATTATACAAATACACTTGATGATTTAGATAATAAAACCTATTTTATCAAACATCTAGAAAATTCGGATTATCCTACTGTCAAGATGCTTAATAAAGAAATATCAAAAATAAATATTCAACTTAGCAAACCAGTTGGTATTGGTTACCTTTATCCATTGGATACTTTTATTGTAAATCTTAAAAGTGATACTGGTAGAAAAAGTCTAAAAGTTAGTATGAGTTTAGAATTAAGCAATGAAAAATCAAGTTTAGAACTAGATGCAAAAATATCTATTATTAGAAAAAAAATTATTAAGATATTAACGTCTAAAACACTTAAAGAACTTTCTTCTAAAAAAGGAAAATTAAAAGTATCTGAACAAATTTTAAATACATTAAATTCTACTATAACTGATGAACATATTTGGAATTTATATTTTACTGAATTTGTTATTGAATAAGTTTTGTTAAGGAACTATATATGAAATGGATAGTATTAATTATCGTCATTATTATTAGTATCAAATTTTGGAGGAAAGCTCAGATGATTTTTTCAAATATTGTTGGAAATACAAATGATAAAACATCAGAGAGTTTGTTTATATTATTTAAACTACACCCCAAACTACACCCCTGTGAATGAATCTCCACTTTTAGGTGTACAGAAACAAAGATATAACAAATACGAGGAGACCAATAATTTACCCTAGCGGGAAAATTATCGCTCATGACGACCGTTATGTCCAAAATAGACTGTTAAGAAATTTCCACAAATATAATTTTTGCTATAATACTATTAAATAAAGATTAGGAATGATAATTGCCAACTTTACTCAATAAAAATGGTTTCAAATTTTTCTTTTATGCAAATGAGCA
>Ga0256837_1001449_pt1 | contig 16373 bp, 15 predicted proteins | sample 4562384metaG_FD_185976 | JGI IMG/M metagenome (GOLD analysis project Ga0256837, IMG submission 185976) | Hydrothermal vent microbial communities from Guaymas Basin, Mexico - 4561-384 | ecosystem: Environmental > Aquatic > Marine > Hydrothermal vents | place: Mexico: Guaymas Basin | collected...
TGGCAGGTCAAAGTGACACACCTGTCCTGTAGCGTGTACACCTCTGTCTGTGCGACCACTTGCCACCACATTTGCATCAATGCCAAGCTGCGCTAAAATATGCGTGAGCTCACCCATAACGGTCTTTAGTGTCTCTTTTTGTATCTGAGAGCCAAAGTAGGCTGTACCGTTGTAGGCAAGGGTAATCTTAGCACGCATTTAAAACTTCTGTACGATTGTTTTTCGGTAGATGAAGTAGCTTATACTTAACCATAGGAATGACATTACACCAATAGTATAAAAACCAAAGTATTTCTCTAAAGTAAGTAGTGAAGTGTAGAAAATAAGTACACTTCCAAAAAGATAGAGATATATTCTTCCTTTTTGATGACGTACATGAACAACACCGATAGCAACAACCAAAAAGAGTGTCAGAATAGGGAAGAGTGACATTAAAGTATTTCGAATGAAAAGGTGTTTGTTTCGCTTAAATTTGTTCTTATTAAGCCAATGTTGCAGAGGTGTCTCATAATTCTCTAAAGACATTCTCATAGTATCATTAATAAACATAGTATCAAAATTTATTTGTGAGAATTTTTCTGTTGAATAGCTGTATCCTTCTCCATTGTAGAGTTTAAGACGTAATATTCCTCCATCATTAATGACTTTTGCATCTTTGGCCGCGATGAGGATCTCCTCTTGCTGTTTTTTATTGAACAAAAATACTTTTGAGAAAGTTCCATCATCATTTTTTTTACCCAAATATAAAAGCCAGTCTCCAAAGCTGTTTCCAAATTCACTGGCTGCAAGGTTAAACTTGGCTTCACCTTTTTTGTAAGCAATGAAGTTCTTTGAGAGTGTCTTTGCGTGAGGCATAACAACAAAGAAGTTAAAAAACATTACAAAACTAAGTAACAGTGCAGGTAAAAAGAGTGTACGTACCAAGAAGATAGGTTTGATACCGAGTGCGAAAAGCACGATAATCTCATTGTCATTGGAAAGCTTAAACAAAGAGAGCGCTGCTGCTACAAAAAAGGCGATAGGAAGCGTAAAAAAGAGGATTTGCGGCAGTACAAACAAAAAGAGCTTTGCCATCTCTAAAATAGAGATCTGAATAACAGCTGTATATGCAGCAAGTTTTATAAGAAAAATTACCGAAGCAATGGCAAAGAGAGGCATAAATATTGATAAAAAGAGAGATGCAAAATTTGCCAGGATATATTTACGAAGTCTTTTCATCTACAGTGTTCCTAAAAAGTGAATAACTTCAGTGTCAAAAAAGAAGACAAGAAGTGTTGCCAAAGCTAAAAAAGGTACATAAGGAACTCGTTGCTCCTCTTTTGATTTTTTAAGTGTAAAAAGCATGACAGGAAGTGCAAGAAGTGCAGATAAAAAGATGGCAAACAAGCCGAGCTGCACACCAAGAAGGGCTCCCATGGTAGCAGCCACCATAATGTCGCCTTCTCCCATGGCTTCTATCATCGGTGCTCTGTCATAATGTCTGTTCCATGATGTTTTTGTTTGTAGTCCTGCACGATAAACAGAAGAGCTAAGATAATAAGAGAGGCTAAAACGCAAAAGAGTAAAACCACCGGCAAAGATGAGGGCATGGTTTAGGTTCATGAATATTCCCTCAAGATTTCCTGCGCCTAAAACAGCAAAAACAATCGCCAGAAGGTTAAGCGAATCAGGTACCATTTTATATTTAAGATCTATAAAAGAGAGTGCTAAAAGCATAGAAAAACTAAGCGTAATAAAAAGTGCATTAAGTGTAAGTCCATATTTATAAACGACAATAATTGCAATAAGTGCTGTTAAAAGCTCTACGAGGGGATATTGCCAGTCAATTTTTGTTTTGCAAAATGCACATTTTCCACCCAAAAATATCCATGAAAAGAGCGGTATATTGTGCCAAGGTTTTAAAGGAGTGTTGCAGTGTACACAGTGTGAACCACCAAAGACGACACTATCACCTTTTGGAATACGGATTATAACGACATTTAAAAACGAGCCAAATAAAAGACCAAAGAGGCCCGCTGTAAAAAGATTGTATGCTTCCACTACTTTAAGCCTCCAAAACGGCGTTCAACTTTTTTGAACCTTTTTATGATCTTTTCAAACTCTTTAGATGTAAAGTCCGGCCAGAGTGTATCGACAAAAAAGAGCTCTGCATATGCTGCCTGCCAGAGTAAAAAGTTTGACAATCTTTTGTCTCCGCCTGTACGAATCAATATATCGACATCATGTTTGCAGTCAAGTGCATTGGAGAGCATCTCCTGTGTAATTGTCTCTTCTGTCTTGTTGAGTGAGTTGACAGCCCTGAGAATCTCATCATGAGAGCCGTAGTTAAGAGCAAGTGATTGTACTAAACCATCACAGTGTGCTGTTTTTTTCTCAACCATAGAAATTGTCTTTTGCAGTGATTTTGAAAAAGCTCGAATATCTCCGATAGGCTCAAAACGAACATTACTTGCGAGATAATCATCCAGCTCTTTTTTGAGATAATTTTCAAGCAGTTTCATTAAAAACTCAACTTCAAGGCGGGGACGTTTCCAGTTTTCTGTTGAAAATGCATAGAGTGTAAGGCGTTCTATCTCATCATTGTTGGCACAGTATGTTGTTATCTCTTTAACAACTTTTGCACCAGCTTCGTGACCTTTGACTCGTTTTTTACCTTGGTTTTCTGCCCAACGGCCGTTACCATCCATAATTACAGCGATATGTTTTGCTCTATTCATAACTATGCCTCTTGTAGTTTTCTAGCTTCTTTAATAATACCAAAAGAGAGTGACACTTTATCTGCTTGAGGGAGTTTGACAAGCTCTTTTTTTGTAATAAAATCTACTTCATTACTGTCTGTTCCAAAGCTTTTTGAATTTTCTAAAACATTTAAGCAAACTGCATCAAGATTTTTTTCTTCAAGCATTTTAAGAGCATTTTTTTGTGCCTCATCTTTGTTCATCTCAGCCTTAAAGCCTATTACGTTAATGCCCTCTTTATCAAGACTTGCAAGAATATCTCTGTTCTTTTTAAGTTTAAGCTCCCACTCATCTCCAAGCATCTCTTTTTTGAGTTTACCACTTTGTTCATAAGCAGGAATAAAATCACTGACTGCTGCTGCCATAAAAAGATATGGTTTTTTCTCAATAAGATGAATATGTTCATCTCTCATCAGTGTAGGTTTTGAAAGCTTTGGCTTTTTAGCAATACGCACAGAGTCAACAAGATACTCATACATCTCATCTGAACTTGTAACATCTATTTTATGGATGTTGGTCGGCAGTTCTGTATCAAAGCGCGTAGCGATAAGGTTTACATCTGCACCACGAAGATAGAGTGCCGTAGCAAGTGCTGAAGCCATCTTGCCGCTAGAGAAGTTTGAGAGGTAGCGTACATCATCTATCTTTTCAATAGTTCCACCACCGGTAACTATCACTTTTCTATCAAGCCAAAACTCCTCTTTTAAGAGCTCACGTGCTGTTTCATAAAAGATATCCAGTGGTTCGGCCATAGCACCGTCACCTACTGTTTTACAGGCAAGCTCTTTTGTCTGTGTATCTACAAATGTATAGTTTGCAATACCAAGCATCTTAAAATTTGCCTGTGTAATAGGGTGCTTTATCATATTTGTATTTGCTGATGGTGCTATTATTTTTACACCAGGATAGGCTAGAGCACATTGGAGTAAGATATTATCAGCTATTGCATTTGCAAGTTTTGCGATTGTGTTTGCAGTGGCAGGGGCTATAACCATTACATCTGCCCACTCAGTGATTTTTATATGGTTAAAATCATTAGACCAGTCTTCATTCGTATCATCAAGCACTCTGTTTGATGTGAGTGTCTCAAAAGTAAGAGGAGTGACAAATTTCTTTGCACTATCACTCATAACAACACGAACTTCTGCACCTGCTTTTACAAAGTGACGCACAAGTTCAAGTGACTTGTAAATAGCAATAGAACCAGTAACAGCTAAAAGAATTTTTTTGTTTTGTAGTAAATTTTTTGGAATATTCATAGATAATCTTTATTTCTTGTTTTCTTTGTATTTTACCCTAAAAAGCTTAGAAAATATATTTTTATACTTTAATTGTTACGAGAATCTACAATCTATTAAAAGATTTTGTAGATTCTAATTAAATGATAGTGAATTATTGTACTCTGCAATACAATAGATAAAGAAACTTATAAAACAGAGGTTATAAATGACAAAAACATTATTGGACAATATCGAAGCAATTCCTCCTATGCCAGAATCAGTGCGTGAGGTAGAAAGAGTTTATCAGGATCCTGAATCTACTTTTGAGGATATGCAAAAAGCAATAGAAAAAGATCCACTTCTTACTGCTAATATTTTGCGTATTGTCAATTCACCGATGTATGGTATGAAAAGTACTGTTTCAAGTGTAAAACAGGCTATCTCTTTATTGGGAAAAGAAGCTGTTAGAACTTTTGCAATTGCCAGTGTTGTTGATTCTACTTTTGAAATAGATTTATCACCTTACAATATGACAAAAGAAGATTTTGCCAATGCTTGTGATAAGCAATTGGCACTGACACTAAACTGGATAGGACGTACAGAACCAAAAAATCTTGCTCTGTTGGGTCCTGCATCATTTTTAGTGGATATAGGACGTGTTATCATTGCTAAGACGTTGGTTGAAGATGATAAGGTAGATATTATTCAACAAGCACTTCTAGCAGGTGAAGATATAGCAAGTGCAGAAAAAACTGCATGTGGAGCACAAGCAACAGATGTAACAGCTACACTGTTTCATAAGTGGGGATTTGATTCAGAAATGGTTCATATTATTCGTTACAGTGATGATCCTGAAGGTGCGAACCCGGATGAAAAAAGAATGACAGCTGAACTAAAAGCTGTGCGTGAGACAGTGCTTCCAAACGGTGATATTACAGATGAGTCTATTGCAACAGCCAAGGATACTATTGAAGAATTTGGGCTAGATATGCCAAGTTATGACAAAGCAGTCGAGAAAGTAGAAAATACGGAGGCATAGTCATCATAAGATGATACCTTTAAGGGTATCACCTTCATTTACAACTACTATTTTTTTCCAAAGAACTTATAATAAAAATCTTTTATCAGGCGCATTTTTGCACGGCTTAATACAAGGTTTCCACTCGCAATGGTACCGCTTGTTACAGTTGTACCTGCAGCAATCATCACATCATCTTCAATCGTTACCGGTGCTACTAGTTGAGAATCACTTCCGATAAAGACATTTTTGCCGATAGTTGTTTTGTACTTGTTTTTACCGTCATAGTTGCAGGTAATTGTTCCAGCACCTATGTTTGTACCCTCATCTACTTCGGCATCACCGATGTAGCTTAAGTGTCCTGCTTTTACGCCTTTTAGTGTTGCTTTTTTTGTTTCGACAAAGTTACCGATGTGTGTATCTGTAATATAAGAGAGTGGACGCAGATGTGCCATGGGTCCACAGTCAGAGTTTATCATAGTGCTATCTTCTACAACACTGTGGGCTTTTATGTGAGAGCTTACGATTTTACTCTCACCTGTAATGCGACAGCCATTCTCAACGATAGATTCACCCTCAAACACAACTCCCTCTTCAATATAGATAGTATCAGGAAGCTGCATACTGACACCTGCTGCCATCCACTTCTCTTTTATGCGTTTTTGCATAATCACCTCAGCATCGGAGAGATCTTTTTTAGAGTTTACCCCTTTGAAGTGCTCTTCATCAACCAAAAGCGGAATAATAGTCGCATCATCTGCCTTTGCCATAGCGATAACATCTGTAAGGTAGTACTCCTTTTGTGCATTGTCATTAGAGAGTTTTGGAATATACTTCTCTAAAATATTGCGAGAAAAAGCATAGATACCTGCGTTGACTGTTGTAGTATTAAGTTCTGCTTCATTGGCATCTTTTTGTTCAACAATATACTCAACATGACCATCACGAATGATGACTCTTCCATATCCGTTTGGATCTTCAAGATCAAAGATACTCATAATAATGTCAGCATTGAGTTCTAAAAAGCCTTCAAGTGCTTTTGCTGTTATGAGTGGCATATCTCCATTAAGCACTAAAACTTTTTCGTGTTGAGGTTTTATACCCATTACAGCACCACCGGTTCCCGGAAAATTATTCGCATCTTGTTCAACAAAGTTAATGTCATCAAAATATTTCTGCATTGCAGCAATCACTGCATCTTTTTGATGGGCTACTACAACTGTTATGTCATCTGAGAGTTTTTTTGACTCTTTGATGATGTGATAGAGCATCTCTTTACCGCTGATAGGGTGGAGCACCTTAGCCTTGTTTGACTTCATACGTGAGCCTTTACCGGCTGCTAGAATAATAATACTGATTTTTTCTTGTTGCATATTGTCTCTTTGAAAAATTAAATGCGGCATTTTATCATCTTTTATTTTATTTTTTTATTTATCGTTCATTTAAGACGAGTATAATTTTGTAAAATTTTAAATATATAAGAGAAAACTTTTGAAAAAACTTACATCAACACAGCTTATTCTTCTGACAAGTCTGTTTTTACTACTATTTGACAACTACACTTTTTTTAACAATCTGATTAAAGTTTACACTTTAAATGAAAATCTTGGTTTTGTTCTCTCAAGCGCTGTTGTTTTGTTCTTTTTTACTGTATTGCTGCTAAGCCTGGTAAGTACCCGATGGACAATAAAGCCTATAATTATAATTGTATTGCTCATATCCTCTTTAACAAACTATTTTATGAACAGTTATAATGTAGTAATAGATGATAGTATGATCCGAAATATGATGCAGACAAATATGGATGAATCATTAGACCTAGTGACACTCAAGCAGGTGCTTTATTTTGTGTTTTTGGGAGTTTTACCTTCTTGGTATGTTTATAAAGTTGAACTTGTAAAGAGAAGTTTCAAAGAAGAATTTATCTCTCGTATTAAGCTTATAGTACTCTCTATAGTAGTAATTGTTGCGACTGTTTTTCTTTTTAGCAAACATTACACATCATTTGCACGTGAGCATAAACCACTTCGTTATACAGTTAATCCGGAGTATTGGATATATTCAACAGGGAAGTATATAAACAAAACATTTAACAGTGGGCCGATTGTTATCCAATCCATCGGTGAAGATGCAAAAATTGTAAAATCAACGGATGATAATCGTTCAAAACTCGTGATTATGGTTGTTGGAGAAGCCGCAAGGGCAGATCATTTCTCTCTTAATGGTTATAAGCGAGAAACCAATCCAAATCTTAAAAATGAAGATATCATCAATTTTTCAAATATGAGTTCCTGTGGCACTTCAACGGCAGAGTCTGTTCCATGTATGTTTTCTGTTTATGACAGAGATGATTATAGTTATAAAAAAGGGATTTCAACCGAAAATGTTTTGGATGTTCTAAAGCATACCGGCAATGTTGCAATTTTATGGAGAGATAATAACTCTGATTCAAAAGGGGTTGCACTTCGTGTACCTTATGCAAGCTTTAAAACATCACAGAACAATAGTGTATGTATTGAAGGTGAGTGTCGTGATATAGGCATGCTTGATGGACTTGACAACTTTATAAAAGAGAACAAAGGAAAAGATATTTTTATAATTTTGCATCAAATGGGTAATCATGGACCGGCATATTACAGACGTTATACACATGAGTATGAAAAATTTACTCCTGTCTGCAAAACAAATCAACTCCAAGAGTGTTCACAGCAAGAGATTATAAATGCTTATGACAATGCGCTCCTTTATACAGATGCTTTTCTTACCGAGGTTATTGAGTTTTTGAAAAAGTATGATAATAAATATGATACAGCTATGATATATATGGCAGACCATGGTGAGAGTCTTGGTGAAAATGGTGTATATCTCCACGGACTTCCTTTCTTTATGGCTCCTGATGCACAGACACATATAGGTGCACTGATGTGGCTTGGAAAAGGAATGAAAAAGAAGATAAATATACAAGATTTACGACAAAGAAGTACAAAAGAGTACTCTCATGATAATCTGTTTCATACGATTTTAGGTCTTTTTAATGTCCAAACGAATGTATATAAAGACGATATGGATATTTTGAAAAAATAGTTTGTTTAGATTTTAAAATTGAGAATTTTAAAAAAAATAGTTGCATACGAGTAACTATAATAAAATTTGTGGTATTATAATGTCAATATAATTTCAAACAAGGTTTGTGAATGGATTTAGGTACGGTCATTGGTATTGTTTTAATTATGGCGCTTCTTTTGGGTGCTATGGTTATGGGTGTTGGTATCGGTGCATATATCGATATACCATCTGTCCTGATTGTTATCGGGGGTAGTATCGGTGCCTTGATGGTTGCTTTTAAGCCTTCGCAAATGAAACAGTTTACAAAAATCTTTATGAAGGCTATCAAGCCTGGCGAAGAGGATATTGGTGAGCTGATCAAAAAACTTGTTGAGTTTGCAACAAAAGCCAGAAAAGAGGGAATACTTGCTCTTGAAGGTGATGTCAACAGTGAAGAGAATGAGTTTTTGAAAAAAGGACTCTCAATGGCGATTGACGGTAGTGAGCCTGATACTATTCGTGAACTTTTAGAGATAGAGATGGAACAAACCAGTACACGTCACAAGGTCAACGGTTCTATCTTTAGTCAGTGGGCAGGTCTTGCAGGTGCAATGGGGATGATCGGTACGCTTATCGGTCTTGTTGCGATGCTTTTAAACATGGCGGATCCTTCAGCTATTGGACCATCAATGGCAGTTGCACTTCTTACAACCATGTATGGGGCAATGATCGGTAATATTTTTGGTGCACCTATTGCTACGATATTGGCTATTCGTAATGATGATGAGACAATGGTAAAAGAGATGATCATTGAAGGTATCATGTCTATTCAAGCAGGAGATGCTCCGCGTGTTCTTGAAGCTAAGTTACTTGCATATTTAGCTCCTGGTGATCGCGTGAGTCAGTTTGACTAATGGGTAAGAAAAAGTGTCCAGAGTGTGAAGAGTGTCTTCCTGCGTGGCTAGCTGCGTTTGGGGATTTGATGTCTCTTCTTTTGTGTTTCTTCGTACTTCTTCTCTCTATGAGTAGTATGGATGCAAAAAAAGTAAGTGAAGCTATTGGTTCGCTCTCTGGAGCTATGAGTGTTTTAGAGGGTGGAACAAAAACAGAAATATCTAAAAAGCGTATTCAGGAGTCAACACCAATTGAATCTCAGGATGAAACGAGTGAAATGGTTAACAGAATCCAGCAAGCTGCAAATGATGCTAATGAAATGATGGAAAAAGCACAGGGTCCAGAGGTAAGTGTTGAAGAAGCGGAAGACGGTTTTGTTATTAAGCTTCCAGCAGCGCTGCTTTTTAAACCTGGAAGTGCAACTATTGAAAATCAAGATGCTCTTCTCTTTTTAAAACGTATTTCACTTATTATTGCAGAGTTGCCAAATGATCTTGAAGTCAGTGTTCAAGGACACACTGACAATACAAACCCTGCACCTACATCTCCGTTTAAAGACAACTGGGAACTCTCAAGTGCACGTGCTATTGCAGTGCTGCGTGAGCTTGAACTTGACGGTGTCAATCCTGCTCGTATGTTTGCTGCAGGTTTTGCGCAATACAGACCGGTCGCAACCAATGCAACAGCAACAGGACGCGAGAAAAACAGAAGAGTAGAATTACATTTCTATGGGCAAAAAAGTGCACAAAATACAAAAGAGACACAATCTATTTTAGATAAGGTACAAAAGTAAATAATGCTTAGAATAGTTCTTCTCTTTTTACTTTTAGCTGTAGGATTGTTTGGAGCAACAGATGCAACCATACCTACGGTCAATTTTAATCTTGCTGCTCCTGAATCTCCAAAACAACTGGTATCATCGTTAAATGTATTAGTAGTACTTACTTTACTCTTTTTAGCGCCTTCACTTGTCATGGTCATGACAACCTTTACCCGCTTTGTTATTGTCTTTGGTTTCTTACGCCAGGCACTTGGGACACAGCAGGTGCCTCCTACACAGCTTTTGGTAATGCTTGCAATGATTCTTACTTTTTTTGTAATGGAACCGGTGGGTACCAAGGCATACGAGCAGGGAATAAAACCTTATGTAGAAGAACAAATAGGCTATGAAGAGGCATTTGAAAAAACAACACTTCCTTTTAAAAACTTTATGATACGCAATACTCGTGAGAAGGATTTAGCTCTCTTTTTGCGTATTCGCAAGATGGAAAACCCAAAGAGTGTTGCAGATGTACCTCTTTCAATTGTTATTCCGGCATTTATCATCAGTGAGTTGAAAACGGCTTTTGAGATAGGTTTTTTACTCTTTTTACCATTTTTGGTGATTGATATGGTAGTGGCATCTATCTTAATGTCTATGGGTATGATGATGCTGCCTCCTGTTATGATATCCTTGCCGTTTAAGATTTTGGTTTTTGTACTTATCGATGGGTGGAACTTACTCATTGGCAACTTGATAGCATCAATAAAATAGCTTAGAACAGGAAAGAATGTGGATTGTAAATATTTTGGTCAGTGTGGTGCATGTAGGCTTTATGAAGATGGTTATAGTGGACAGTTAGAAAAGAAAGTTCAAGAGAATAAAGAACGTTTTTCTCACTACTACAAGGGTGATATCTCAGTCTATGCATCAAAAGAAGAACACTACAGGGCTCGAGCAGAGTTTAAAGTCTGGCATGTAGATGATGAGATACATTACGCTATGAACCATATAGAGTACAAGGGTGTTGTGCTTATTGAGAGTTGTCCACAGGTAAGTGAGTCAATCAATGCACTTATGCCAAAGCTTCTTACAGCCATAAAAGAAGCAAAGATTGGGTACAAACTCTTTGGAGCAGACTTTTTAAGCTCTACAAAGGGTGAGATAGTAGTCTCTTTGTTGTACCACAGACGTCTTGATGCTTCATGGGAAGAAAAAGCAGCGAAAATAGCGCAGAATCTGGGTGTTTATATCATTGGTCGCTCACGCAAGCAAAAAGTAGTGATTGGGCAAGACTATATCACTGAATATCTTACTATAAATAATAAAGAGTATAGATTTCACTACATTGAAAACTCATTTACACAACCAAATCCTCATGTCAATGAGAAGATGATTGGCTGGGCAATGGATAGTTTTAAAGATCAAAAGGGTGATCTTTTAGAGCTCTACTGTGGTGCAGGTAATTTTACTATACCGTTTGCTACCATATTTCAAAAGATTCTTGCAACTGAGATATCAAAATCTTCTATCAATGCTGCAAAACAGAATATGGAACTTAACGGTATTACAAACATTGAATTTGTCCGTATGAGCGTAGAGGAGTTTGTACAAGCACTTGATGGTGTACGTGAGTTTAGAAGAATGAAAGATATTGATATTAAATCATATGACTTTTCTTCTATCTTCGTTGATCCTCCTCGCAGCGGGATGGATGAGTACTCTTGTCAATTTGCTTCTCGTTTTGATACAATAGTTTATATATCGTGTAATCCATTAACTCTTAAAAGAGATTTAGAGATACTGACAAAGACACATAAAGTAGAGGCCATGGCTCTATTTGACCAGTTTCCATACACTCATCATGTAGAGATGGGTGTGAAACTTGTAAAAAAATAAAGGATAAGAGATGAAGAGAGTTTTTTTTATACTTTTTCTATACGCTACAACGATAAATGCCGCTGATATTGAACTCCATCGTGTAAGTGTCATGGTCGATGACATTAAAGAGCTGCGTGAGCACTATGAGAAGGCTTTGCAAGAAGAGCAGCAGAAAAATGAAACACTGCAAAAAAAGCTAAATATGGCACTAGAGGCTGTAAATAGCTTGAGAAGTCAAATAAAAAGTGAGATTTCATCTCAAAAAGAGTGTGTAAAAATTTCTTCTTCTGATGAAAACAGCTTTCCAAAGCTAAAAACAAAGCAAGAATCAGCCGGAAAAATCATTGTTTTTAAAGCTGCTCCTTTTCGTTTGAAAAACGATGCAAAAATTTATGATAGCTTTGAAAATCCAAAGTATCTTTTTAGCTGGGAAAAAGGGCGCTCTTTTACTTCAAATCAAAAAACAGACGGATGGATAAAGATTACCGGTTATTTTGTCAACAGAGTTTGGCAGCCTGCATCTGAGGATTTGTGGGTTCATGAAGAAGATGTATTTCAAAGAGAAAGCAAATAGATGAAAAAAATCCTTATAATCAGTGATGGCATCACTGGTGAACGCTTCATACAAAGGGTGGCTGAGACCTATACAAGTGAAAATATCTACTATGTAGTAGAGCTAAAAGCAAAAGAGTATGAAGATGTAAATCCTGCACGTTTTAAGTTCTATGAATTTGACCCAACAAGTTTTTACAAACTTTCAAACTTACTTAAAATGGAGTTTATTCAGGTCATCATTGCTATGGATAATCAGGCAGATGTTGAAAATACGATAAAAAATATTCGTATGGTTAAAAAGCAACTGCGTGTTATAGTTCTTGACCAATGGGGTATCTACAATGAAGATCCCAATGTTGTTTTAGTAAATGCCAAAGATATTCTAGCTTCACGTCTTTTGGATTATCTGCCAAATGTTCCGGTAATTGCTCAAAATGTCGGTTTGGGTGAAGGTGAAATCATGGAAGTGCTTGTGCCTTTTGGCAGTTCTTTTGTCTATAAGCACATAGGAGTTATTGAGCAGAAAAACTGGCGTATAGTTGCAATTTATCGCAACAGAAAACTGCTGATGCCCTCACGCAGACGTATGATACAACCAAATGATATGCTTGTTCTTGTTGGTGAACCAGCTGTGCTTAAATCTGTTTATAAAGCTATCAAACAAGAACTGGGGCAGTTTCCAGAACCATTTGGAACAAATATTTTACTCTATATTGATATGAACATTGTCACACATGAAAATATTAAAAGACTAGTTAGAAATGCCGTATATATTCATACAAAATTCAAACATGATTTAGTTATAAAGGTTGTCAATCCTTCCGATATAGAGCTTCTGGAATACATTAAAAGCTATAGAGATCTTGATGTAGTGGTCACTATTGATTATGGAAGTTCTGATATAAAAAGAACTTTTTTTCAAGATGTGAAATCTTATCATGTTGGTTTGGTTATTGTCTCACGTGAGATGTTTGGGGATTATTATGTACGAAAAGCACTCTATGAAGCGCATGTTCCTGTCTTAAAACTTGCAGAACGAAGTTTTGACAATGTAAAAGATGCGGCATTGATTCTCTCTGACAATCGTGATTTGGAAAAAATTTCAGCAACTATTTTTGATATATCTGAACAGATGAACCTTAATCTCGAACTCTATAATTATGTTCATGAGCACCAAGAGGAAAAAGAGCAGGTGATTGAGCACTATTATAACCTCTCTGCAATCTTTTCAAAGTCGATCAAAGTGATAAAAGAGAATGAAAATCCGATTCGTACACTTAAACATAAAGAGAATTTCGTACAAATTCTTCCATTTACAGCAAAATTGACAACACGTCGAATCTATGCGCTCTTTTCTACAGACAGCGAGAAACTTTATTTCAAGCTTGATGATTATCATCAAATTTTCATACCTGTACAGCTTTGATTTAGGTACTTTTTAGGCATTTTGAAGTATTATCTATCATATTAATTTTTGGATAGATAATGCAAGTACATATTCCCCTTAAAAAAACAGTTGACAACTCATACGATATTACAATTGACACACTTCCCAAGCGACACTTTGATACAAAAGTAGCTATCATTACAAATCCAAAGGTTGCAGGTCTTCATTTAGCATATCTTTTAGAGAGAATTTCCGCAAAAGAGCTTTATATCATTACAGTTCCTGATGGAGAAGAGTATAAAAACCAGGCATCGGTTGATTTGATTATGGAGTCACTCTTTAACCACCGCTTCAATAGAAAATCTCTGCTTATCGCTTTTGGCGGTGGTGTGATTGGCGATATGACAGGATTTGTCTCAAGTATCTATCAGCGTGGTATCGATTTTATTCAGATTCCTACAACACTCCTTTCACAAGTAGATGCAAGTGTAGGTGGAAAGACAGGCATAAACAACAAATATGGTAAAAATCTCATCGGTGCATTTCATCAGCCACAAGAGGTCCTTATCGATGCTCATTTTTTAACAACACTTCCTAAGCGTGAGTTCGGTGCCGGTGTGGCTGAAGTTGTGAAGATGGCGGTGACATTTAACAAAGAGTTCTTCGAGTTTTTAGAAAGAGCGGATCTTAGTGATACGGAAGTTCTTGCAAAAGCCATAGAGTATGCGGTACAAACAAAGGCTGATGTTGTAGCAAAAGATGAAAAAGAGCATGGTCTTCGTGCAGCACTTAACTATGGGCACACTTTTGGACATGTTATTGAGAATGAGACAAACTATAAACAGTTCCTGCATGGTGAAGCGGTAGCTATCGGTATGGTAATGGCAAACAGACTTGCAGTTCGACTTGGACTGATGTCCCAAGAAGAAGCACAGCGCATTGAAAATCTGTTAAAAAAATATGATCTGCCGACTTCATATGAGATAAAAGATATTGAAGCATTTTATGAGACATTTTATCTCGATAAAAAAAGTTCAGATACAAAAATAACATTTATCTTGCCGAAAGGTTTAGGAGATGTTGTCCTTTTAGATACAGTTGAAAAAGAAGATGTTATAGCTGTACTTGAAGAGTTTGGAGCGTAATATGAGACTCTTTTTTTCTTCTCTTTTTATGCTCTTGTTTTTTTCACAACTACTTTTTTCAGCAGTTTCTACAACTATTACTCATATTCCTGCTATAGATAATAATGCAACAAAAGAGGCAGAGCTAGAGGCAGAAGAAGAGAAAGCCAAAAGAGAGCAAAAGCTGGCTGAGAGGAAGATTCAAAACCATCTTCAAGAACTGCATCAATTAGATACTCAAATTTCAGAAGAAAATGTATGGGTAAAAAGTTATGCATCATACTTGACTTCACTTGAAGTGAAAAACAATCTTGAAAACATTCGTAAAAGAATCAAGTGGCTAAGAAAACATGCCAAAACACAGAGTGATTATGATGAACTCAATGGTCTCATATCTAAAGAGAATATTTTGACATCACAGATTGACAAGCTCAAAGGGAAAAACAATGCTCCTTTCTCAGAGCTTATCACACCTCCAAAAATAGATGAAATTCCGGAAATATCAAACCCATTTGAGATCTTCAATGGACTCTCACTTATCAAAAAAATGGATGCTGGTTTTGAAGATTACAAAAAAAGAAAAGAGAATCTTGCTGTTTTAGTAAAACTTTTGCGTGATGAACTGACAATTTATAAAAAGCTTTATGCCTTGAACCCTGAAAAATATGAAAAAGCATATAAGCAAAAAGAGACAGAGCTTGAACGCTTTGAGAGAGCTCTTGATACAATGAATGTTACTTTGGATGTTTATCAAAAACGTTTGGAAATTGCCAAAATAAATATTAATAAAAGTATTGAAAAACAGATATATGGACTTATGAAGATAGGTGTGGCTGTTTTACTTGTTTTTCTTGTCTTTTTCCTTTTAAAACTCATTGTTAAAAAGTATATCACTGACAATGAACGTTTCTATATGGCAAACAAGATTATCACATTTACAAACTTTACAGTGATTTTATTGATTCTCTTTTTTAACTATATTGAGAATGTAAGCTACCTTGTTACCATTTTGGGATTTGCATCTGCGGGTATTGCCATTGCTATGAAAGACTGGTTTATGTCCATTCTTGGTTGGCTTGTTATCGTTTTTGGCGGTAGTATTCATGTAGGGGACAGAATCCGTGTAGATATGGATGGCATGAAGTATGTGGGTGATGTTTTAGATATTTCACTGCTTCGTATCACAATACTAGAAGATATCACACTTACTTCCATTATGCAAAATCGTCGTGCAGGGCGTATTATATTTGTACCGAACAACTATATCTTTACACGTATGATAGCGAACTATACCCACCACTCATTAAAGACTGTATGGGATGGTGTGAAAATTACGATTACCTATGACTCTAACCATAAAAAAGCGATGCACCTTGTAAAAGAGATAGCCAAAAAGTATTCAAAAGGTTATACGGACATTACAAGAAAGCAGTTAAACAAACTGCGTCAGCACTACAGCTTGAAAAATACAAATGTTGAACCTCGTATCTACTCTTTTATAGAGCCGCATGGTATTGATATTGAAGCATGGTACTTAACAAATGCTTATGGAACATTGACACTCAGAAGTGTTATCTCAACTGAGATAATCGATGCATTCAAGGCTGAAGATGACATAACAATTGCATACCCTACACAAAAAATCAATCTTGATATGAAGCAGCATGCACCGATTATACATAATGATGAGTTGGTTTAAATGAAACAAAAAGTATATTTTAAAACATTTGGCTGCAGAACAAACCTTTATG
>Ga0256837_1001450_pt1 | contig 16369 bp, 19 predicted proteins | sample 4562384metaG_FD_185976 | JGI IMG/M metagenome (GOLD analysis project Ga0256837, IMG submission 185976) | Hydrothermal vent microbial communities from Guaymas Basin, Mexico - 4561-384 | ecosystem: Environmental > Aquatic > Marine > Hydrothermal vents | place: Mexico: Guaymas Basin | collected...
TATCTTCATGAAATTTATTTACTTTTCTATTTAAAAACTTATCCCAAACCTTACCAATACTCTCTTCAAACTCTAACCAATATTTAAGCATAACTATTATTTACCTTTATCTTCTAATTGTTTTAATGTCATATTCCAAGCAGTGATATATTCGTGAGGTTCTTCTAATTCTATATCATCTTTTAAAGCCTTAACCAACTTATTAATCTGTCTTTTTCTCTTAAAAGCATTAGCATTTAAACCTAATGTAATTATCATACAATCTACATCTGCTTGTACCTTTATATTCAAATTAGAATTAGCAATAAATCTATTCCTTTTATAATCAAATTCTAAATAAATATTAGGGTCATAATGAGGAGCATCAGGTTTTAATATCTCTTGAATAGATTTAGAACACTTTATTTTTCTATTTATATCCCCTTGAACAAAAAATAAATTATCCCAAAGCCAAGCTTTTTTATCTTTTAGACTCTCATTAAAATGTTCTAAATCTCCATTAATTAAAGAAATATTTTTATCAATAGAGTATATGTATTTCTCATTATCCCAATTATTAATATCTATTAAATCCTCATCACATAACTCTTCTTCAGTATAAGCACATAATCCATTTTGACAATAAAGAAGACTCATTTTAATATCATTATAATATTTATTATTTGAACTATTATATTTTGGATGTTCCTCTCCTAAAGAATCTAACCACTCTTTATAATTAGAAGAAAGAATTGTACTTTTATCAATTTTCTTCATTATGAATTAATCCCAATAAATCTGATAATTTCATCAACTCTTCAAACTTTTCTTTTTTAAGATTTTTATCTTTTATCTCTTTAAGTTCTCTTTCTAATCTAATATATCGCATCAAAGCCTTTTCTCTCTCTAGCGAGTTAGAATCCTCTTTCATATCAAAAATATCTACTAAAATTCCAGTCCAAGTCAAAAGTTGAGGGTTTAAGAAATAATTATCAATATGATTTTCATCACTTTTTGGATAATACAACTCTCTATAAACTTGATTATTATCATCAAATTTCAACTCCACAACTTCCCAAGGTTCAAAACTAGATGCAATAAGAGGAGAATGAGTAGCAAAAACAAGCTGATTATTTTCTCCTGCTTCCATATAAAGTTCTGTTAGCATTCGTTGAATATCAGGATAAAAAGAGTTTTCAGGTTCGTCTATTAAAATAATAGAGTCTTTAGGATTTTGAATTTTTAGAGGGATAAAAGTAGCGATGAGGTTTTTTGTGCCTGTGCTTAAATCGTCATACTTTATTATATTTCCATTTGATAAATCTTTAAAAATTAAATCATTATATTGTTTTGTTTTTTTATCTATTTTAAAAAGTTCTAAATTAAAGTTAGTTAAAATTTTATTTAATTTTTTTGAGATATTTTTTAAAATATTTTCATTTTTAGATTCCCATTCTTTTAATTCATCTTTAAAATCTTGTTTTTCATAATCATCAATATTTAAAAGCTTATTAGATAATCTACCTTTATATTTTAATTTTTCTGTATCATAATTATCTATTCGTTCTTTTAGTAAATACCAAGCATTCTCATCTAGTTCTATATAATAACTATTATTAACATATTTAGATGTAATATTGAATATATTGGGAATATAATCCATAATAACTCCTACGGCAAATACTAATATAAAAAATGCTAAAAATAATACTACTATAAATAATAATAATGGTGTAATGATATTAATTATGAGCTCTACAAATGAATCTTTAAACAAGAAATTTATAATTCCTAAAATAAAATAAAATAAAAAATAAAATAAAATAAATGGTGTAATATTCAATAAATATTTTCTAGTATTTTTTTTAATCCTATCTATATATTTAATATTATCTTGTTTATCTTTCGGACATACTTTATCTACTCCACTAAAATATATTTCTTCAGTATCTGAATTTTTATATTGAGTTATTTCAGCTTTTACCTTATTTGTATATAACTTATCCCGTATAATCTCCAATAAATTAGTCTTCCCAACCCCACTTTGACCAATAATACAAATCTTATCTAAAGGTTGTCCAGCTTTTTTATGTCCTTTAGGATATCTTAAATCTAATTCTAAATTTTTAAATTGTTTATAATCTTTTATCTCTAGTTTTTCTATTTTCATTTAGTATTTCCTTCATATATTATATAGCTATAAATTGAAGTGATAGAGCTTAGAAGTTCTTGCAAAACTTGGAAGTGGTGCTTCAGCTCCACCATTTGATGAGGCTAAAGTCATTATTTCCGATGAGTTTTGCAAGATAGATATTTAAGTTTAAAAGTTTTATTTAGCTTCTTCTTTGATAAAAAAACTACTGAAATAAGTCATTAATCCTATAAAGACTAATAGACCAAATCCACCTCTAACCATATAAATCCCAGCGATTGATTCTTGAGATTCCATAAATCCGATAAGCTCTGTACCAACTCTTTGATCTAAAATCTGAACAATTCCAGCAGCACTTAAAGCTAAAGTAAGACCCATCATACCGATATTCATCATCCAAAAAGATGTTAATTCTACTTTTTGAGCTTTTGCACAATTTCCATGAGGTCGTCCTCTTAAAATTGGCATTGCATAAGATATAATAGTAAAGATAATCATAATATAAGCACCATAGAAAGATAGGTGACCATGAGCAGCAGTTAATTGAGTTCCATGAGTAAACATATTAACAGGTGCTAAAGTATGAAAAAAGCCCCAAACACCAGCTCCTATAAATGCCATCACAGCTGTACCTTTTGCCCAAGTAAGAGCCATCTCATTATCATGTTGGATTTTTCTCTCTCTTGACATTGTAAATGCAAACAGTACCATTAATAAGAATGGCAAAGGCTCAACAGCAGAGGAGATAGAACCAATCCATAACCAATATTCAGGAGCACCCATGTAGAAAAAATGGTGGCCTGTTCCTAAAATACCAGAAACCATAGTCATAGCAATAATTAAATACAACCATTTATCAATATGTTCTCTATCAACACCTGTAACTTTAATAAGAACAAATGCTAAAATTGCACCCATAATTAATTCCCAAGTAGCTTCAACCCATAAATGAACTGTAAACCACCAAAAGAATTTATCCATAATAAGATTATCAGGAACATAAAATGCGAATAAAAAGAAAAAGGCAAGACCTATTAAACCAGTCATTAAAACAGTTGTAATAACAGTTCTTCTACCTTTTAAGATTGTCATACCAGTATTGAGAAGATAAGAAAGAACAACCAAAACAATGCCAACTTTTGTAGGTAAAGGCTGTTCTAAAAATTCTCTACCCATAGTTGGTAAAAGATTGTTAAATGTAAGTTCAGTAAGATGTGCATAAGGAACAAATAAATAACCTAGAATTGTTGTAACACCTGCAACTAAGAATACCCAAAAAGTTACTATAGCAAGTTTTGGACTCCAAAGTTCAGATTCTGTCTCTTCTGGAATTAAGTAATATGTAGCACCCATAAATCCAAATAGAATTAAAACTATAAGTAAATTTGTATGAACCATTCTTAAAACATTAAAAGGTATTAATGGAAATAAAAAATCGCCATATACATACTGTATTGCCATAAGCAAACCAAATAAAATTTCTCCTGCTAGAAGAATTAATGCAAAAATAAAATATGGCTTTGCGACCATTTGTGAACTATATTTCATACTATCTCCTATCCTTCAATTGTTGGTGGCCACTCATTAGCATCTACTTTTGATGTCCAAATTAAAAAATCTGATAGATTATCAACTTGATTATCTGTTAAGTTAAACTGTGGCATTTTTCTTCTATTCGGAATCTCAATTGGTTGAACAGCCATCCAACCTTTCATATATGCTTTAAAAACTGCCTCATCAGAACCCCCTCTTCTTTGAAATACATTCATAAGTTCTGGTGCATAATATGCTCCTTCTCCAATAAGTGTGTGACATCCTACACAGTTATTATCTTCCCAAAGTTTTTTACCAGCCACTACAGATGGTGTCATATCAACTTCATTTGACCGTTCAGGTATTTGTTGTACCGTATCAAAAGTTAAAGCTATAAATATCATTAGTGCAAATATTCCACCACCATAATAGATATTCTTTGCCATACTTTTGGTAATTCGTTCTGTCATATCTTTCTCCTTTTTTAAATAAGATAAATTTTATCCGATATACTATCTAAGTTATTATTAATATCAAATTAAAGTAACTTTTTATTATAATTAATATAAAATAACATTATGAATACTAAAAAACATAAACATCCACCAGGTGATTTTGCCGTTTGGATAATAATATATATAGAGCTTTTAACTTTTGGACTCTTCTTTATTGGATATATATATTCAAGAAGAAGTAATATTGAACTTTTTAATGCTTCACAATTACTTTTAGACCAAAGAGCTGGGTTTATCAATACTGTTCTTTTACTAACAAGTAGTTATTTTGTTGTAAAGACAATTCATATAATTAAAACTATAAATACACAAGAGGCGTTTAATAGAGCGTCAAACTGGCTTTTGGGAGCGATAGGTCTTGGTGGTATATTTCTTATTTTAAAAATGACAGAATTTGTAGGGAAATATCAAGAGGGGATAAATCTTAGTACAAATAGTTTTTTTATGTTTTATTTTCTTTTGACAATGTTTCATTTTATGCATGTTGTATTAGGTATGATAATATTATTTAATCTATATCAAAAAACAAAAATAGGTGGATATACAAAAAAAGACCATATAGGGTTAGAATCAGGTGCTTCATATTGGCATATGGTTGATTTATTATGGATTGTACTTTTCCCTCTAATTTATATAATAAGGTAATCTAATGGATAAATCTACAAAAGTATATATAGCATTAATAATTTTTACAATATTTACATTTTCTTTGGGTTGGTTTGAATTAATATCAATAATAACAATAAGTTTATTATTAATAGGAACATTTATAAAAGGTCATTTAGTGATAGAATCTTTTATGGGATTAAATGAGGTTACTGGGAAATATAGATATATTCCTAGTATTTGGTTATTAGTGATATTAATATCAATATCACTAGGCTATTACTTGCCAATTTAACTATTTATATCTTGATATATCATTCGGTTCTGGTGCTTCAAATGTATAATTAAATATAGACATTTTTTTAGAATGCAATAGAATTCGTTTTGTTTGAGTTCTACTTCCATATTGTTCATCTCCTAAAACAGGATGTCCAATACTTGATAAATGTACTCTTATTTGATGCGTTCTACCTGTTTTAATTTCTATATCAACCTTACTTTTTTTACCTTGTATCTCTACAGGATTAATAACTGTATAAGCTTTTTTACCTATTCTATCATCAATTTTAGAGAATGCTTTACCTTTTTTAATCGTTAATATTGGAGTATCTATTACAGTCTCTTCAAAAACTATACCTTCTACCCATGCAACATACTCTTTTTTAACTCTACGATTTTTAAATTCATTAATTGCATCTTTAATAAATTTTTCATTTCTACCTAAAAGAAGAACTCCACTGGTATCTCTATCTAAACGATGTAAAAGTTCAGCTCCTTCTATTGCATCTTGAATATCATAACTATCAACTTGTGCTGGTTTATTTATTGCTACAATATTATCATCTTCATATATTATTTTAACATCAGCTACATTTTCAACTCTAAATCTGGTATCATCAGGAAGCTCTGCTCTTGCTATTTTTACTTTTTTATCTTCGACAAAAACTAACCCTCTATCTATAATCTCTTTGGCTTTATTATTTGATATTCTCTGCTGTTTTGCTAATAACTTATATGCTTTTTCCATTTTGTGCCTTATTTATCTATCGAATAGTTTATTTATTTGATAGTTTATCCAAATAGAGTTAAAACATATCTACATTATCTCTTTCAATAATAGTCTCTTCAGGCTCATCAGGGTCTACATCTTCATCTACTCCATAATTTGGGCTAAAAAAACTTTTAGTTACTCTTTTTATAGAAGGTTCTTCCTCCTCATGTAATATAGTTATACTATCTTTTAATGGTATTTTATTAGGAAGTGGTGAAAATTTTGTATATAATTCTGTTTTACCATCAATAATTCCAGTCATAACTCCATCAGGTCTATCAAATTTTCTCTTAATCTCAGGATATTGTTTAATTAACTCTTTATAATAATATGCGAAGGCAGGAGCTGATACTGCACCACCTGTAGCTCTCTTTCCTATAGGTTTATTATTATCCCTTCCAAACCAAACAATTGTTTCTATTGTAGGCGAATACCCACAAAACCACGCATCTACATTCTTATTTGTTGTTCCTGTCTTTCCTGCTAATTCGATACCCTCTACTTTTGCCCTTTTTCCAGAACCTTCTTTCACTACATCTTGTAAAATACTTGTCATAAGGTATGCCTGTTCAGGTTTTGTAAAATCTTTTATCTCTTTTGAATTTGTCTCATAGATAACTGCACCATCATTAGATACTATCTTACTAACCAATCGAGGTTCTATTATGTGACCATAATTTGCAAAAGCAGAAAATATTTGAGCCATTTTAAGAGGACTTAATCCTAAGTTTCCTAAAGAAATAGACATATCCCTTGGAATATGTGGAATGTCAAGGGGTTTTAATCTTTTTCTAATCGTTTGAACACCTAAATCATAAACTAAATTTACTGTAGCTAAGTTTCTTGAGTGAATAAGAGATTCTCTTAAAGTTATTTCCCCTTTAAAGTTTCCTTCGTAATTTTTAGGAGACCATATCATTCTTTTATTACCTTTGTAATATTGGAAAGTTCTTGATAAATCTGTTAATTTTGTTGCAGGATTATATCCCATATCAAGTGCTGTTTGATATATAAATGGTTTAAATGAAGAACCTGGTTGTCTAACTGTTTGAGTAATTCTATTAAAAGCACTTTTAGAGTAATTTACGCCTCCCACCATAGATAAAATATCTCCTGTTTTATTTTCAACAGATAAAAATCCTGCATTAAGAGTTGATTTGTTTGGATTTTCTTTATTAGACTTTAGAATTTTATTATAAGCATAGTTAAGAGCATCTTTTGCAATTTTCTGATGATTCATATCTATAGTTGTATATATTTTATATCCACCAGTTCTAATATCATTTAGTTTGCCTTTAAAGCGTCTTAAAACCTCATCAACAACATAAGGTGCTATATTTTGTGTTAATGAATTTTTATATACTTTAGGAGACTCTTTAATGGCTTTTATATATTCTATTTCACTAAGCCAACCAATACTTCTCATTCTATACAAAACACTATTTGCTCTTGATAAAGCTCTCTTATAATGTTTTGCAGGATTTAAATAGCTAGGTGCGTTTGGAAGTCCAACCAAAATTGCTGACTCTTTTAACGTAAGCTGATTTAACTCTTTATGAAAAAATCCTTTTGATGCAGTCTTTACTCCATAATATCCATTACCAAAATATATCTCATTTAAGTATCTTTCTAATATCTGTTCTTTAGTTAACTCTCTCTCTATCTTTAAAGCTAATATAGCCTCTTTTAACTTTCTTGCTAATTTTTTCTCATTACTTAAAAGTTTATTTTTAATAAGCTGTTGAGTTAAAGTACTCCCACCTTCTACAAATTTTCTAGCTTTTATATCTGTAAGAATAGCTCTAATGATAGCATCAGGATTTACTCCGTGATGTTCAAAGAATCTAGTATCTTCAACTGCAACTAAAGCCTCAACTAAATAAGCTGGTAATTCATCATATCTAGCATATAATCTATGTCTCTTTTTAAATACAAAAGCTAACTGTTTACCATTTCTATCTAAGATAACAGATGATACTTCAGGTTTATAATTTATAAGTTTATCAGCATCTAACTCAATCTCTTGATAGGCATATATGAATGCTGATATTAAAGCTATAGCAAATATAAAAACTAAAATAATCGAACCCTTAATTAATCTATGTATCATAATCTGAACTTCCTATTAGAAAAATTTGACTCTATTAATTTTTTAGTATAAGCCTCTTTAGGACTATTTATAATATTTTTAGATTTTCCACTCTCCACTACTCTACCTTTTTTTAATACAACTATCTCTCTACACAATTTCTTTGCAATATTTATATCATGAGTTACAAATAGCATTAAAAAACCAAGTTTATCCTGTAATTCAAGAAGATTATCAACTATATCTTCTCTTAACTTTGGGTCAAGTGCTGTTGTCGGTTCATCAAGAAGTAATAATTTTGGTCTAACACTTAAAGCCATAGCTATAATAACCCTCTGTTGTTGACCACCACTTAGTTGACTAGGAAATCTATCCATAAGGCTTTTATCAAGTCCTAATGTATCAAATAATTCATAAGTGTACTCAAGATTATATAAGCATTGGTCTTTTATTCTAGTCATTGGAGATAATGCAGTAAAAGCATTCTGTGGGACAAAAGATATATTTTTACCTCTAATTAATTCAAAATCACTCTCTATATCCATAATGCTATTTAAATTAGATGGTAAAAGTCCTAAAATAGATTTAAGAGTTAGAGACTTTCCACTTCCACTCTCTCCAACTAATGCGAGAGAGTTATTTATAGTAAAAGATATATTTACAAGCTCATTATTACTCTCTTTTATAATTAAACTATTACATATCATCTATATATCTTAGAAGTTTTTTTAATTTTTTAATTTTTATACCTAATCTAGGAATTAATCTAATTATCGGTTTACTCACTGTTGGTTGACGAATAGCACCTACTAAAAAGTTTTTTTGAATTAATATATTTTGTAACTCTATAGCATTTGAATTATTTTGTTGTACAATTGGAATAATTAAAGAGATAGAATGTATATCTAATATCTTCTCTATTAATTTTAATCTTTTATCTATTTTCTTTTTTAATTTCTTGGCATTTTTATACACAAGATTAATATTTACAAGAGCTAAAGCAGTATCAAAAACAGATGGTGCTGTTGAATAAATTATAGGTTTAGCACGATTTTCTAAAAAAGATATAATTTGACTACTTGCTAAAATATATGCTCCATAACTTCCATACGCTTTACCTAAAGTTCCCATTTTTATATGATTATCTTTTGGTGCAATATTATAGTATTCAAATATTCCTAATAGATTATTTCCAATAACTCCTGAGCTATGAGCCTCATCTACTATTAAAATAGCATCATATTTATCTGATATATCAAATATTCTACGGTCACATAACTCTCCACTCATAGAGTATATACCTTCAATAGCAATTATCTTTCTTTTTGCACTATATCTATTTAACTTATACTCTAAATCTTCTGGGTTATTATGGTCAAAAAATATAACTCTATCTCCTACTAATCCAGATGCCATAACTCCACTAGCATGATATTCACTATCCATAAATAAAACATCACCTTTTCTTACAAGAGCTTCAATTAATGATATATTGGCTAGAAATCCAGAACCAACAACTAAACCCTTCTCAAAATTATTAAGATTTGCTAATCTATCTTCAAACATTTTATGAATTGGATGATATCCGTTAACAAGCATACTAGCCTTAGGAGCAAAAGAACCATAACTATTAACTAAATTAAAAGCTTTTTTAAATTGTTTTCTATTGTTTGCTAATCCTAAATAGTCATTTGATGCGAAATCAAATAAATCATTATTAAATATCTTTCTCTCTCTAAATCTATTTGCTCTCTTTAGTGCATTTATCTGTTTCTGGTACATTTTAATACTACTTCGCTTGTGCTATTAGAACACCCTCTAAAACCTTATCTATATCTCCATCTAATATTCCATCTACATTAGAAAATGGTTGATTACTTCTTGTATCTTTTACTTGTTGATATGGAGCTAAAACATAAGAACGAATTTGATGTCCCCAACCTATTTCACTTTTTTCTATTCCATCTAACTCAGCCTGTTTTTTTGCCATCTCATACTCATATAGTCTTGACTTTAACATTTTCATAGCTGAAGCCTTATTTTTATGTTGACTTCTATCATTTTGACACTGAACTACAATTCCTGTCTCTTCATGTGTTATTCTTATAGCTGACTCTGTCTTATTAACATGCTGTCCTCCTGCTCCACTTGCTCTATATGTATCTATTCTTATATCTTTATCTTCTATCTCTATATCTATATCATCATCAATCTCTGGAGATACCATAACGGAACTAAATGATGTATGTCTTTTTGCATTACTATCAAATGGTGATATTCTAACCAACCTATGAATTCCGTTCTCTACTTTTAAATACCCATAGGCATTTTCACCTTTAATAATAAAGGAGACATCTTTAATTCCTGCTTCATCTCCTGCTTGATAATCTAAGCTTTCAACTTTAAAGCCTCTTCTCTCTGCCCATCTAAGATACATTCTATATAACATATTAGCCCAATCCTGACTCTCTGTACCACCAGCTCCGGGGTGAATAGATACTATTGCATTACTTGTATCATTTTCTCCTGATAACATCATTTGAACCTCTAATGCTTCTGTCTTCTCTTTTAAGTTTTCTGCATCTTCATATAACATCTCTAAAGTATCTTCATCACCTTCTGATTTAGATAACTCAAAATATTCATTTGCATCATCAACTGCATCTTGTGCATTAGAGTATCTACTCAACATTCTTTCAAGTCTAGTTTTCTCTTGTGATATTTTTCCTGCATTCGTTACATCATTCCAAAAATCTGAATCTTGTTGCATTATATCTATCTCATCAAGTCGAGATTTAATGATGTTTGGTTTAACAATATTTTTGATATTTTCTATTTTGATAGTAAGAGATTTTAGTAATTCACTATATTCATAAGCATCCATATTCTACTCTCTTTTCTTTATTTATTACTATTTTATCTAAATGATAATGAGATAAAGTTTATAACTTTAAAAAGAAATTAAACATTATTCGGATATAATCACAAACTTTTTTAAGACAACAAAATATTCGAGTAAAGGGTTTGCAATGTACGCAATCATTAAAGCAAGTGGACAACAGTTCAAAGTTCAAGAGGGTGATATTATCTGTTTTGATAACATGAGCTTAGAGCCAAAGAGTGAAGTAGAATTCAAAGAAGTTCTAGCACTAGATAACGGTGAATTAACTGTAGGTACTCCTTTTATAGAGGGTGCAGTGGTTAAAGGTGAGGTGATTAATGAAGGTAGAGACAAAAAAGTTATCATCTATAAGAAAAGAAGAAGAAAAGATTCTAAACTTAAGAAAGGTTTCAGAAGAAACTTTACAAGAGTTAAAATTACTAAAATAGCATAAGGAGATAGAATGGCTCATAAGAAAGGTCAGGGTTCTACCCAGAATAATCGTGATTCAGCTGGTCGTCGTTTAGGCGTTAAAAAATTTGGTGGAGAAGTAGTAGTTCCTGGTAATATTATTATTAGACAAAGAGGTACTAAAGTTCATCCAGGTACAGGTGTTGGAATGGGTAAAGACCATACAATTTATGCACTTATTGATGGTGTTATCAAATTTGGTAATAAAACAAGTAAACAGAAAAGAGTATCTGTAATACCTGCATAATTATCTTAATAACTCGATATTTATCGGGTTATTTTTCTATATTTACTCTCTTAGCTAATTCTTTCACAACTTCATCTAAAGTTTTATTCTCAACATTAATTATAATATCTGCTAATTCTTTATATATTAACTCTCTTTCATTATATAATTCTTCTGCTTTAACTAAATCAGAAAATAGAGGTCGTTTTTTAAGTTTATTATTTGAATTTGGAGCATTTAATAATCCATTATATATCCACTCAAAAGATGCATCTAATAATACAATTTTTCCTAGTTTTGGTAGATTATCTATTTTATAAAATCCCCCACCACAACTAATGAGTGTATTTGAAACGCTACTCTCTATCCAATTAGCAGTATCTTGCTCTAATTGACGAAAATATTCTTCACCATTTTTAGCAAAAATTTTCTTGACTTTTTTATTCTCTTTAGACTCTATTAAGTCATCAGTATCTATATTATAAATATTATAGGCTTTTGCAAAAGCTCTTGCTGTTGTACCTTTACCTACGCCCATAAAACCTATTAGAATAATATTGTTCTTCAAATTTATACCAAATTATATCTATCTATAATTTTTTTAACTCTCTTTCTAAGATTTTTTAGTGCTGATACTGCATCTTCACCTTCTGCAATTAAACTTTCAAATTCATCAAACTGGATTTTTGCAACCCAACCAATTTTTTCGTGATATTTAATTCCAACAAAACGAACTTCACCAAAGTGCCCTTTTGCCATTTTATGTATTCTCTGAATTCTAAAATCAATTGTTTTTACTTCTGGTTCTTGCTCTGCCATTCTATGGTCCTTTTTTTAATGTATTTAATTATACACATCTAAAAATGAAATTCTCATAAAATAGATAAAATAGTTTTCAATATATGATGTAATGAGTAGTAACTAAGCCCATAAGGGACTTAGTTTTTTAAGGAGGAGTTTTGTTTTGTAAGTTTATATAGCTGCTTTAGCTGCTGCTAATGCTTCTTCATAGTTTGGTTCTGTTGTAATTTCTGGAACAGTTTGCTTATAAGCTACTTTACCATCTTTACCTACAACAAAAATAACTCTTGCTGTAATTCCTGCCAAAGGACCGTCAGCTAAAAGAACACCATAAGCATTAGCAAAATCTTTATTTCTAAAGTCTGAACATACTTTTAAGTTTTCAATTCCAGCAGCTCCACACCATCTAGCAGCAGCAAATGGTAAATCCATAGAAACTGTAATAACTTCTACACCATCAAGGTTTGCTGCTTCTGTATTAAATCTTCTAGTTTCAGCGTCACATACACCTGTATCTAAAGATGGTACTGCAACTACAAGTTGAACTTTACCTTCTCCACCAATTTGCTCATTTTGAAGCATTGGGTCACAGTTTACTACTGTTACTACTGGTGCTGTATCACCTACATTGATTTCTGTTCCTGCTAAATTACATACTGTGTCATTCTTAAATGTTACTGTTGCCATTATATTCCTTTTAATTTGTTTGATAGGCGTATAATATTCTAAATCGGATAAATTTACTCTTAAATACAAAAATATTAACTAATTAATGAATATTTTTATAAAAAGCATTAGTTTAGTAACTTTTGGTAACATACTATAGATTTATAATAGATTTAACCCAATTTTCCATAGCATTATTAGCTTGTGGGTTTGGAGCTTCCAAGAAACTAACTATAAAACTATCTTCTAATTCTGCAACACCAATAGAACGAGGTCTTACAGCTAAAACTTCAGCTTTAGGTAACTGTTGACCAAAACAACATATAATATTTTTAGCATCTTTAATATTATCTGCTATAACTCCATCATCTAAACTTTTAGTATGCGAATAGTGGTCAAACTCTCCGATATAAATAGCTACAGGATGAAATTCTATTTTTGATTTAAGATAAGATAATATATCATCAACACTTTTATAAGTTGTCTCATTTTTATTAACCTCTAAAGTGAATACTGGATATTTCTCCATTACTACAATCTGCTTCATTTAATTCCTTTGATTACTTTTCATAAATTATACTATTTACTAATGAAACCACAGCTTATAATATTTATTACTTTTCAATAAGAAACTTGCATTGTAGCACAATGTAATGCTCCACCTTCTTCTATTAATTTAGTACAATCTATTGGTATAATCTCCCTATCTGGAAATAAGGAGCGAAGAACTATACCAGCTATTTTATCCGTTTTTGCGTTATATGTTGGATAAAGTAATGCACTATTAGTAATTAAAAAATTTGTATAATTTGCAGGTAATCTAACCCCTCTATCTCCGTACTGTGCTTCACACATAGGTAATGGAATTAATCTATATGTTTTTCCATCTACAGTTCTAAATTTTTTTAACTGTAAATGCATTTTTTGAAGAGATTTATAATGCTCATCACGATTATCTAAACATTGAACAAATGTTATTGTATCTTTATTTACAAATCTTGCTAATGTATCAATATGAGAATCTGTATCATCTCCTGCTAAATATCCATTATCTAACCATAATATTCTTTTTGCTCCAAGAGTCTCTCTTAAAGTCCTCTCAATCTCCTCTTTTGTCTTTCCACCATTACGATTAGAATTACATAAACATTGAGTTGTGGTTAATATTGTTCCATGACCATCACTCTCAATAGAACCACCTTCAAGTACATAATCAATCTCCTCTAATGGTGTAATACCTAAATATCCTCTATTATGAAGAGTTTTATTAACTGCATTATCCAGAGAAGCTTCAAATTTACCTCCCCAACCATCGAATTTAAAATCTAATAATTTTCTTTTATCACCCTCTTCAATAGAAAAATAACCATAATCTCTTATCCAAGTATCATTAGTTGGTATCTCTATAAATGAAAGATTTTCCGTACTACAAAAAAGATTTAATATTTCATCTTTATCTTTACAAATTATATAAACGGCTTGACTATAAGCAATAGCTTGTGCAATACGGATAAAAGGACTTAATGCACCCTTCAAATCCTTTTTCCAATCTGTCTCACTATGAGGAAATGACATTAATACTGCTTTCTGTTCTTCCCATTCTGCTCTTAATCGTCTCATATTTTCCCTTATTTGAATACATTTATAGAATATAACATTATATTATCTTTAGATAGCAATGTCAAATAGGATTAAGATTTCTTAACTCTCCTGCATATAAAGAGAAGTTGCTATCCTTTTATCCCGTCAGCTCTAGGGGCTAATAAGAATTTATAAAATACTTTTATATATATCATAAATGGTATAGTCCAAATAATAGAAGATAATAGATATAACTCACTCATATACTCTTCAAAAAATGGAATTAATCCTCTCATAAATGTAGCTATAATTATAAGTGAAACCATTAAATGTGTATAGATATTTGCCGTAAGATGTCGTCCTGTGTGAATCCAACCTATTATTATCATTATCATCAAATATGCAAGTCCTAAACCACCACTTGTGATAAAGTGTCTAAAATGGTTAATTCCATAAATATCATTATTTAAAATATCCCAACCCATTAAAGCATATCCTATTGCTAACATAAAAAATATTGGTGCAAGATACCATACATAAAATTGATTTAAGATATTTTTATCTTCCAAAATATAATCACCAGTAATAGCTAAAATTGAAGCTCCACTAGCTAATCCAATCCATCCAAGAGCTGAGTTTGTGGGGTATAAAAATTCAACTATTGTAAAAATTAATACACTAAAAACAGCAAGATTTGTAAGAGGTGGACGAGCGATATAAATATCATCAATCTCTTTATCTTCCATAACTTCATTAATCGCTTCCATATTTACTCTTCTCATAGCAAGTAAAATTAAGATAACAATAAAGCCTAAAGCAACTTTTAAAATGCTCATACTATCAGTTGAGGCAAATCCTAGTTTTGATGCAAAAAACCAAACTTCTATGCCAAAAATAGCCACTAAAACATATCCTAAACTTGCGTGTCTTTGGAGTTTGTCTAAAACCACATCTTTTGCAAACCAAATAAGCCAACCCAGCATTGCAAGATTTAAAATAGCAGTTAGCCAAATTCCTGTAATATCTATAAACCAAAAGCTCACTCGCCCAGCTATCCATAAAATCATAATATACTTAAGCCGTTTTCCTATAAAAGGTATCATCCCTGGGAAAAGCTCAGGCAATCCAGTGGTTAAAAATGCTAAAACTCCAGTAGTTAATATCCCAAATAACATCTCATAAATATGCCAAGTTAAAGTATCATTCATAAAAGGGATACTTATCACTCCACTCCAAACAAGCCCCCATAAAATCATAGAGATTATCATATACGGAGCCATTAGTAAAAATACTGGACGAAATCCATAAGCTAAATATGGTGGTACATCTTTTTCATCAGGATAATATAGGTAGTGGTTTGTTGCATGTAATTTTTGTTCTTCCATTATTTTTTCCCCATTAGTTGTAATTCAAATGTATTAATTATAGTTTCATCTTGTAAAATTTTGGCAGTCTCTTCATAAACAAATTTATCATCTCGCTCTTTTTGAGGCAGAATATAATCAAACTTTTTTACAATATGCCCAGGGTCTGCTTCTAGTAAAAGTATCTTATCACTTAATCTGATTGCTTCCATAATATCGTGAGTGATAAATAAAATTGTTATCTCTTTTTTATCTATCATATCTATTAAAATAGTTTGCAACTCTTGCTTTAATCCAATATCAAGAGCCGAAAATGGTTCATCTAAAAAAAGTAGAGATGGTTTAACAACTAAAGCTCTTGCAAAACTAACTCTTTGTTTCATCCCTCCACTTAAATCTTTTGGAAACTTATCAAAATCATCCTCTTCTAATCCAAATTTAAGTGCAATATCTT
>Ga0256837_1001451_pt1 | contig 16364 bp, 18 predicted proteins | sample 4562384metaG_FD_185976 | JGI IMG/M metagenome (GOLD analysis project Ga0256837, IMG submission 185976) | Hydrothermal vent microbial communities from Guaymas Basin, Mexico - 4561-384 | ecosystem: Environmental > Aquatic > Marine > Hydrothermal vents | place: Mexico: Guaymas Basin | collected...
CTTGCTTAGTTTTCAATGATCTCAAACTTTCGATTATCTCTAATCTCGAGGCTTAAACTCTAAGTCTCTCCGTTTGTGGATGGGAATTATAGGAGGAAGTTGCTTAGAAATAGCTTAATGTTTGGGGAGAGTTGGAAAGAATTTAAAAAGTTACTATTTTATTACTTTTTATGGAACTCTGTTTAAAAACAGAGTTCTAATTATTTACTTCTATATATACTGGTTGTGAGAAATTTGGAACATCATCATATGAAAAAACAGCATAATATTTGTGTACATCAATATCACCAAAATTATCATAAGTATAATTATCGTTGCCACCATATAATTTTTGTCCATCATAAGGACTACATGGAACTCTAAATCTATTTTTTACAACAATTGCACCTTTGTAACCATCATCATCTGGATTATCCCATAGTAGCTTAATCATTCCCTCTTCAATTTTTGTTATTAAATTTTCAACCTGTTTTGGAGCATTTTTACGTTTTCGTATATAATCTAGGCTTAATGTTGGTTTATTAATATGTTTTTTATCAATCCAATTTATATCTACTGATTTCGTATACTCTTTTTCAGACGAAGCCGATAAAACGAACATTGCTTTAGTTTGTGTTTTAGACATTTCAATAAGCTGTTCTAAAGTATATGTGTCAAAAACAAATCTCTGCTTTTTAGATGTTTTAACATCAAGTGTACTCACATCATAGCCAACTCTCTCTATAACATTTCGATTTTTAATTTTTTCATATGTTATTTCACCCATAATCGGTTCAACCAATTCGACATGAAAACGTAAACTGTTCTCTTTAGAATTAATAACAGCTGCTTCAATATCTATATATGCATCTGAAAATACTGTATTTTCTAAATCCGGAAGATTTAACAAATCAAATTCTATACAAGCATATTTTTTCATACCATTTTTATCAAATCCTGATACAAGAGTATCATCTCTAAAATTATCCACACTGATTGTGAATTCTGAGGAAGACTCTATATCCAGTTTTGCTTCTTTGATAGTATATGAAATATCCAGTTTTGGCCTATAGGTCAACCCACCACTGAATTTTCCATATCCTATATCCCATTGCATTAACTGCGAAGCCCTATCCAACGGTAAAGAATTTGGCCCTTCCATTCTAAAAAATGCTTCTCTTCTTTTCAAGGACTTCTGTAAAACTTTTAACTCCTGTGCGGCAAAGCGATATGTTCTCCAAACACCTTGAGATAACTGATGTGAGCTTGTAGGTCTGTCTATATAAGAGAGCATCTTCGCATTTTTAATGTCTTCGAAACTATCAATATTGTCAATAGTTCTCTCATCCATCTGACCAACACGCCACTCTCCATACTTTTCAACCTGAACGCCAACTCTGTTCATAGGATAAAAAGATATTTTTGCTTCTGTTAAAACTGCATTTTCAGGGATACTGTTTAATGCAAATCCACATACTCCAAGACACTCCCCTTTTTGTTCGGATAGTCCAACAAAAAGGGAATTATTTCCAAAATGTTCTTTATTTCTTTTTGTTTTTTCTCCAACATAGCCTATTTTGCTAGGTACAGGATACAAAATTTTAGAAAACATATTATCAGCAGGTTTTGTTCTAATAGAGAGTATCTGAGCATATGGAGACTTTACATCTTTTCTTTTACAAACTGCACGAATATAATAATAATAATTTGTTGAGCTCTTTAAATTTAAATCTGTATATTTTTTTAATTTTGTTGTCGCTATACGATTTGAAGCCTGCGCAAAACCTTTATACTTACTTGAACGGTATATCTCAAAATATACTGTTTCATCATCTGTATAATCCCATGATAGTTCAACTTCTTTAGAACCTATTGTAGAGGCAATAAAATATTCCACTCTAGGTAAAGCATCATCTCTTCTGTAGTTATTTACTTCTGATAATGCCATCATAAGCGCAGGTATGTTTTCTTGAATATTTTCACTCATATTTTCTTGATAGTCACTAATGTTTCTTGTCCCTACTTCAGCAACCAAAGAGAGAGCCCCTTGGGAATAGTAAAATTCTCGTCCGCTGCCAGAAATCAAATGTACTGGCGGTTTCCCCATGTGTATGCCATATTCACGAGAAGACTCTTTTCTAATCTCTTCAGCCATATTTCCGGCTAAAAGATTTAAATCCACTGCATTTTCAGCATCCTCATGTATAAAATTGTGTGCAGGAAAGAAAACATTCCCTTGAGAGTGATAATCAAGTGCTATTGTGATATTTTTATGAGTAAGTACAAAATCTCTTAATGCTGCAGTCTCTGGTTCACTAAACGCAGCAGGTCCCGAGTAGACATTGGAAGTTGTATTTTTATTTGGAGTAAAACCTACACTGAAATTTCTGTTTAAATCAACGCCATAACTTCCATCTGGATTTTTTCTACGATTTTTTCTCCAAAAAGCAAAATGATTTCTTGAGTATTCAAAACCATCCGGATTTGCACAGGGAACCATATAGAGAGTTGTTTTATCAAGAATTTCATTTAACATAGGGTCATACTCAATATGTTCTAAAATATATTTTGCAAAACTCAGTGATAGTTCTATTCCAATCCACTCTCGGGCATGTATCGTTCCGGTATAAAACAGTGCAGGTTTTTGCAGGTTTTTCTCTACATTTTTTGTAATTGAAACTGCAATTATCTCCCTCTCTTCCCATGTTTTGCCAATCGTTTCAACTCTAAAAAGATCAGGATTGTTTTTTTGTGCAGAGTTAAAAAACTCCACACATTCAGAATAAGAAGTATATTGTTGTCTCAAATTAAAGCCTTAAAAATAATATATGAGTGCAATTATACTTGAAAATAGTATGACTTCACTTATTTTTTAGTTTTTCTATCTATTAAATCAACAATTAAATCTATCTTTTTATCATTAAAATCTAATCCTAGTTTTTCTTGTTCTGGAGTTGCAAACGCAGGAATTCCATTCACCTCCAAGACAATATACTCCTCTTTTTCTCTATCATATATTATATCAACTCCACCTATATCTACTCCTGTAGACAAACAGGCCTTTATTGCCACATCAATAATTTCATCATTTGCCTCGCGCATAAATACACTTCCACCACTGGTTACATTTGTTCTCCAATCTGTACCGCTCGCTTTTCTTCCATAGCAACCTACAAATTGACCATCTACTATATCAACTCTAAAGTCAGTATTATCATAATCTATAAATTTTTCAACATAAAAATAACGTAAATCCATCTGATTTAAAAACGGCATCAGCATATCCAGACTCGCTTCATTTTCTATTTTAGTCAGGCCTACTCCACCCCAACCATCTGTTGGTTTATAGACCATCTTATCCCATTTTTTAATTATTTTTTTGAGTTCATGTCCATCATCTCTATGGCACAGTTTATAGTCAGGTGTTTTTATACCATGATTTCTCAAGACAAATGATGTATGAAACTTATCTTCTGTTAATGCAAAAGAGTCATAAGAGTTGATCATAGGAATCATTCTGTTGAGTGCTTGATAAAGATACATTTGATACTGCGTTTGCTCACCTGCATTATAAGAGAAGAAGAGATCTAATTTATTGAGTTTTTCACCATAATGCGACTCTCCTCTGTAAAGAATATTCCCATTTTTTGCAATAGCATTACGCAGGTTAATATCATCTAAAGTCTCAATACCCCTCTCTTGCAGCTTCTTGATGATTTTTTTTCCTATTTTATCTCCACCACTGTTTTTATACAGCCACATACCAATTTTTCTATTTCCCATTTTTATCCCCTCTCATAAAATCACCATTTTTTATAAAATATTTAAAAAGCTTTTTGCTCAACTCAATCCGACTTCCAAAACTGTTTTTACTCGCCCTCTCATAAACTGTGTGATCCCCATCACCATAAGGTCCAAAACCATCTAGTGTTATTACTCCGCAAGCACTTACAATATTTGCATCACTTACTCCGCCTCTTGACTCATAAAGAATTTTTTGTGATGTGATAAGACAAATATTCTCTACTAAACGCAGTGATTCTTCTCTCTCCTCCATAACATCTCTTTGTATCCCACCACTCAATTTTGCTTTCGAGCCTATTACATAGGAAGTCTTTACAATATTATCAATTGCGTTTAATACCCTCTCTTTTTCATCACCATTTGTATAACGCAGTTCAAAAACCAAATGAGCATGAGGTGAAATTGTATTTGCACCAATTCCCCCCTCTACTTTCCCGACATTAACAGTTGTCCCTTTTTCTAAATCTGTTAATTTAACCAACTCTTGCAGTTTATAGGATAGTTCAAGATTAGCATCATATCCATCACTGTAATGATTACCTGCATGTGCAGCCTTTCCTTCTATATCAATAAAAAAAGTACCTACACCTTTTCTTGCAGTAACAACTTCCATATTTTTTCCGGCAGCCTCATACACAAAACAATAATCATAATCTTTAGCAAGTTCACCCGTTAAATATTTTGAATCATCACTGCCACTCTCTTCATCACTCACAAAAAGTATATCTATATTTTGAAGTTCTATTCCATCTTTGACGACTTCTTTTAGAGCTTCAAGTAAAACAATATTACCGCCTTTCATATCACATACACCCGGACCATATACCCATTCAGAGTCAATATCAAACTCTTCAAATTTACCCTCTGGAAATACAGTATCCAAATGCCCTAAAAGCAGTAATTTTTTTGTATGTTGGTTTTTTTTACTTATATAGTGTCTGTGATTGCCAATCTCATCACGTTTATGTATATTTACATGATACCCTAATTCTTGCAACCACTTATCAAACAGAAGTCCAACCCTATCAACCCCACGTTTATTTTTTGTATATGAGTTAATCCTAACAATAGATTCTAAATCTTTTAAATATTGCATAATACTCCACTGTGTCTAAAAAGCAATTTTGGACTATTATACTATGGATAGATGAAGTTTGTTAAAAAATGATGGAAAATTTATCTACACTATTGCTATAGTGTGTAAAGGGGGAATAATATTGGAGATATTGAGCTAAAGAGCTCAGAAGAATTACTTTCTTCTAAGTTCTTTAATACGTGCTTTTTTACCAGCAAGTGCACGAAGATAAAATAATTTCGCACGACGAACACGACCGCGACGGATTACTTTTATCTCTTCAATTGAGTCAGAGTAAATTGGAAAAATTCTTTCAATTCCAACACCGTTAGCACCAATTTTTCGTACTGTAATAGTTTGACCAGTACCTTGACCACGTTTTGCAATACATACACCTTCATATGCTTGAATACGAGATTTGTCACCCTCTTTAATTGTTACTGCTAAACGAACAGTATCACCAGCACGAAAATCTGGAATATTTTTCTCTGCTGTTTGCGCTTTTTCAAAGTTTTCTATATACTTATTTCTCATAAGATTTCCTTGTTCTATGCTTTAAAAGCTGCTCAGGTCTGAAAAATTTGGTCTTAGATTCAGACAAGGCTAATTTTAGTGAGCGAATTTTACTATGATTTCCCTTTAAGTATTCTGATGGAACACTTATACCATTGTATATCTTTGGCTTTGAAAATGATGGTGCTTCTAAAAGTTGCGTTTCAAAACTCTCAATCTCTAAAGATTCAGAATTTCCTAACACTCCTTTTATATTTCTACTTGTTGCATCACATATTATCAAAGAGGCAAGTTCGCCTCCTGTTAAAATATAATCACCAATAGAGAAGACTTCATCAGCATATTTTTCTATAACTCTTTCATCAATTCCCTCATATCTTCCACTCACAAAAGCTATATGGGATTTTTTGGCTAAACGTTTTGCATCATTTTGTACAAAAGGTTTAGCAACAGGAGTTAAAAAAACAATATGAACATTTTCATCTTTACATTTTAAATCATCCAAAGAATCAAAAAGTGGTTGAGGGTTCATAACCATCCCTGCTCCACCGCCGACTGCAGTGTCATCTACTTTAAAATGTTTATTTTTCGAGTAATCTCTAGGGTTGAGATAATCAATCTCCAACACACCCTTGTCAATCGCTCTTTTTAATATTGAGTCTTTAAAATAACCTTCTATCAGGTTAGGAAAAAGTGTAACAAATGTATACTTCATTATGAAGCTCTTAAAATATCCATAGCACCCTGAAGTCTAATAACTTTCTTCTGGATATCTACATCAACTTTAAAAGGTTCAATAAAAGGAACCAAAAAGCTTTTTGCAAAGCCCTCTTCTATCAAAGTTTCATCTGTTACTATACTCAAATAGTTTGTAATATTAATTCTCTGTACTTCATACACAAGACCTAATCTTTTCCCATCTTCATAAACTTCACAATCTTCCAAATCAAAAAAGAAATATTCACCCTTTTCAAGATGACAATTTTTTCTTGTCTCTTCGTATGTTGTAAAAAGTTTCGCATTTGTAAACTTTTTTGCATCTTCAGGGTTTGTAATGTTGTTTAACTTTACTAGACCACGTTCAAGATTTACATCACTTAGAGTAATTTTATCTTTTTTGTTTATTAAGAAGCTCGCTCCCTTTACAAATTGTTCAGGAAAATCAGACTTAATATGTAATTTCATATCACCCTTGATACCAACTGTTTTACCAATTGTAGCAATATGTAAAAGTTTTATTTGTTTAAATTGCTTCGACATTAATTCGATAACTCACACCATCTTTGGCTTTACAACCAGAAATAACTGTTTTTATCGCTCCAATCATCTTACCACTTTTTCCAATAAGCTTACCAATATCTTCTTGGTTCGCATAGAGAATTATCTGTGTTATTTCGTCACCCTCTTGAACTTCAACTCGTATATCATCTGGATGAGATGCTATCAGTCTTGCAAATTGTGCGACAAAATCAGCTATCATAACTACTAACGACCAGTGATCTTTTTAACACGATCACTCATTTTAGCACCAACGCCTAACCAGTAATCTACTCTTTCATTATCAACTTTAAGTTCTTTTGTCATTGGATTATAGTAACCGATAAGCTCAATCCAACCACCATCTCTACGTTTACGGCTGTCTGTTACCGCGATACGGTAAAATGGTTGTTTTTTTCTTCCCATACGAGTAAGTCTAATTACTGTCATTTTGTTTCCTGTTTTTTAAATTTACCTATCTACTGGTTAAATTTATACATTTGCAATTGTAAAGATATAAGCTTTGGAGGAAGATATAAATGAAAGAAGAGATATGTGTATCTCTCAAATAATTTTGCTTCCCTCTTACCATCTCTATAGTTGGATGTACACATTTAACCAGCATATAGGTTAAAAATTTTCTTATCACAGAGGTATTGTTTAAGAAAATTTGTTTTCGCCGGAATTATATCTAAATAATTCTTAAATTACAAAGTTTATCTTGGGAGTCCACCCATACCGCCTGGACCACCAGCTTGTCCCATCATAGACTGTAACTGTTTCATTCCATTTTTACCGGAGAATTTTTTTGCCATTTTTCCTGCATTTTTAAACTGTTTTATCATTCTGTTAATCTCTACAATTTCAAGCCCGCACCCTTTGGCAATTCTCTGTTTTCTTGAGTTGTTGAGAAGGTCAGGGTCTTCTCTCTCCTTTTGTGTCATGGAGCTTACCATTGCCTTGATATTTTTAAGTTCATTTGAGTTTTCAAAGTCGAAATCTTTAATGGCTTTACTCATATTGCCCATACCAGGTATCATTCCCATGATTGAGCTCATAGAACCCATTTTCTTCATACTCTCCATCTGTTCTAAAAAGTCATTGAAGTTAAATTTACCTTTTTGAATTTTTTTCGTAAGTCTTTTGGCCTGTTTTTCATCAATAACATTTGCAGTCTTTTCAGCAAGTCCTTCAATATCTCCAAAACCCATCAAGCGATTTACTATACGCTCAGGTAAGAATACTTCCAGATCCTCCATCTTTTCACCCATACCGATGAAACGCAGTGGTACTTGCACTTGAGAAGAAAGACCTAACGCAACCCCACCCTTGGAGTCACCATCATATTTTGAGAGGATTACACCATCAATTCCGATTTTTTCTTTAAATGTTGTAGCTGTTCTTACTGCATCTTGTCCTGTTAAAGAGTCAGCAACATAGAAAATTTCATCTGGTTGTGCCACTTCTTTGACATCATGAAGTTCCTGCATCAGTTCATCATCAATTGCCAAACGACCTGCAGTATCTATAAGAACTACATCAAAGATCTTAGAGTTTGCATACTTAATTGCAGCTTTTACTACTTCTACAGGATTTTTTGTTGCTTCATCCTCATAGAGTTCCACTTCAATTTGTGAAGTAATTTGACGAAGTTGTTCAACTGCAGCTAAACGCTGTAAGTCGGCGGCAACAATAAGAACTTTTTTCTGTTTGTTTTTTAAGTATGTAGCTAACTTACCAGTAGTGGTAGTTTTACCAGAACCTTGAAGTCCTGTCATCAAAATAACAGTTGGAGGCTTAGAAGCAAAAACAAAACCTTTGTTTCCACCCACCTCCAAGAGTTCATTAAGTGTTTCACGAAGGGCTTCTAAGAACTGATCTTTTCCTATCCCTTTGGTTTTTGTACGCGTCTGTACTTTTGTGATTAACTCTTTAACAACCTTATGGTTGACATCTGCTTTTAAGAGATTTTTCTTTAATTCATTAAGGGCTTTGCTGAGTGCTTTATCATCATCATGAAACCGAATCTTTTTTATCGCATTTGTAAACGAATCTGTTAAAGTACCAAACATACATTCTCCTAATAATTCACTATAGTTAAAGTTGCGAATTTTATCAAATATTTGCTTTTTTTACGCTTTATATGCCTTTATATAATTTTTCTTTTCCTTCTTCACTATAATACCCCTAAAATATTTAACTCAGATCAGGGCACAAACTATGAGCATACTCAGTTACTCAAAAAACATGACATTCAAATATCTATGAATGGTAGAGGTAAAAATAAAGTTGTCTTGATTTTTAGGGGTATTATACTGTAAAACAAAAGTTTCGCCCCCCCTTATCTTAGCTATCAAAGCAAAATAAGAGTGAGAAAATAAGCTTAATAATTTTCATTTTCAAGCAGCAAAAGAGCAGAGTAATGGTGTTGAAGTAGAATCTATTATCTACTCAAATGTTCTAAATGATTTAGGTTCAGGAGCTACAAACTCCATTCCAAGAAGTCTTACTTTATGCGCATGGAGCATCACACGTTTTGAACGGCGTCCACCATATTGTTCATCACCTATAATTGGATGTTCTATATATCTCGCATGCACTCTGATCTGGTGTGTTCTTCCGTTATGAATAATAACTTTGACTTTTGTCTTCTTCGCACTTACTATATCTGGAAAAAACTCTGTTCTGGCAGGTTTTCCTTTTGGAGAGACATTTGAGTAAGCTCTATTGTTTTTCTTTTGTGTAACAATAGGTTTATCAACCTCAATAGGTTCTGTCATAATGCCTTCAACCCATGCTATATACTCTTTGTAGACCTTATCCTGTGCAAACTCTTTAATGGCCTTTTCACGGAACTCTTCATTTTTAACAAGCATTAAAACTCCACTTGTTTCACGATCTAGTCTATGTAGCAGTCTTGAGCCTTTAAACTGTCTCTCTATCTCATCCGAATTTACATATGCAGGTTTATCTATAACGATAATGTCATCATTTTCAAAGATAGGTTTTGCCTTTTCTATCTTGATGACTCTAAAAATTGTTCGCTCATCGATCTCTCCACGAGCTATCATTACTTTTTTATTTCCAACATATACGAGTCCGCGGTCTATCATAGACTTTGCATTTGAGTTAGAAATTCCTTCTTGTTTTGCTAATAATTTATATGCTTTTTCTGTTGCCATAATTATTTTTTCCTTTAATTTTTTTCAAAAATTTAAGGGAACTTTTTCTTTTTCCCTTTTAATACGCCAAAGGAAGTATACCCTCAAGGGACACCTCGATTCTTTTGGCTACGCTAACGCTTAGTTTTCTTCGGCAGAAAGCCTGCGCACCTTTGGTGCTTTTAATTTTTCTATTATTGGTTTGAGATTTATCTTCTCTTCAACCATTGATGGTGGGAGCTCTGCTGCTGCGTTTAGTGCTGCGTTTATCTCATCTGGTTCAACATACTGTAGATGATGTACATACTTGAAAAGCTCTTTTTGATGAAAAAAATGCTTTCCTGTAATGATTTTACATCCAAAATATGCAGGTTCAAGCGGATTATGACCACCGACATCTTCTCTAAATGCTCCACCTAAAATAGCTATGTCACTTATGGCATAGATATTATTTAACTCGCCCATCATATCAACAAGTATCAAGTCACTATCTAGTGTTTTATCCTCAGAAAAGCGAGAAAGTGAAAGTTTATATCTCTTTGCATACTCTCGCATCAAAGTATATACTTCTTCAAAACGCTCAGGATGACGAGGAACTATCACAAGCTTTGCATCCTTATGTAGTTTTTTATACGTACAAAATCCATCAAGCACACTCTGCTCTTCAGTAGGATGTGTACTGCCTGCTACTATTAACTCACCCTCCGGTTTTTGATACTCTTTACTCTTTTTGATTTCACCAGCAAGTTTTATATTGCCTATCACTTCTATATTTTTCGCACCAAGTGCCAAAAATCTGTTTTTATCTACTTCACTCTGCACATAAAGAGTATCTACACTGGCCAAAAGTTTTTTGTAAAACCAGGCAAACTTCATATACTTATCAACACTTTTATCAGAGATTCTTGCATTTAAGAGTATAACCTCTGCGCCTCTGGCATGAGCTATAGTAAAAAGCATATACCAAAATTCCGCCTCAAGAACAACAAGCTTTTTTTGCGGTTTTATCCAAAAAGGAAGATACATCTCATAAGGCAGATAGCGGACCTCTGCATCATACTTCTTGGCTTCATCCTGTCCCGTTTGTGTAATAGTTGTAATCAAAATCTTCTCATCTTTTAAACTATCCAAAATAGGCTTCAAAGCACGTGCCTCACCAAGTGAGCAGACATGAAACCAGAGAGCTTGAGAATTTTTAAATTTTGGGTTTTTAAAAAGAAAAAAACGTGCAGGAATCGACTCTTTGTATTTTTGCTTAAATGAGAGGAGTATGATAAGTGGAAGTGCCACTAAAAAGAGCACAACACTTAAAATATAGTAGAAGATAAAAAACGGCTTCAAGCCTACTCTTCGTTCGCTTTCACATAAAGGATACGTCCACAATGAGGACAGTTTGTAATATCTTCACCTTTTATTACATCTGCATATACTTTATCACCTATAATCATATGACAACCCATACATGCCTGATCTTCTACAGGAACAACAGTCGTATTTTTAGCCCAACGACGAATTTTTTGATAAAAAGCCAAACCTTTTTGGTTGACCTCAGATAAAAGTTTCTCTTTTCTTTTAAATACTTCTTGTCTTTCGGTATTGATTTTTTCTAGTTTTGCATCAACATCCGCTTTTACATTTTTAAGATTTGCAGTAAGTTCTTCAAGAGTGACTTTTGCAGCTTCAATCTGCTCTTTTTTTGCTTCGATGATCTTTTCAAGTCTTTGAATTTCTTCATTTGCAAATGTAACTTGCTCTTTTGCTATCTCTTCTTCAAGCTGAAGTGATTTCATTTCACGTTCAGTTTTTACTTCATTGCTTTTTTTTGCATTCTCTTCAAGTTTTTGAGAAAGTTCTGCAAGATGAAGCTCATTTTTTGCTTTTTTTATCTCTTCATCTTTTATCTCTTGCGTTAAGTTTTCTATATCTGATTCAATGCTCTTTGTTTTTGCAAGAGCCGCTTCATAATTATAGTTTGCTTCTTCGATTTGAGGTTCAAACGCATCAATCTCTTTATCAATGATTGAAAGGTCGATTAACTGTTGTAAATGTTTGTTCATTGGTGTCCTTTGGGCTTAAATATATGTGAATGGGTTTTCTGATGATGCAATTATAACTTTTAAACCTAAAATTTTCAAATGCTTTTGTAAAATTTGACCAAAAAAGCACTCACTTTCATAGTGTCCTATGTCAATTAGTGAAAGTTTTATGCTCTTGGCTTCCATCGCATCATGGTACTTTACATCACCGGTTAAAAAGCAGTCAGCATCCAAACTTCGCATAAGAGAACAACCCGAACCAGTCGTCAGTGCCACTCTTTTAACATGTTCAGAACACTTCACAGCTTTAGCACATTTTAGTCCAAACGCAGTCGATACTTTCTTCACAAATATATCAAAATCTTCATCCACATCAAGATATGCAACAAATCCATCTTTTTCTTGAATTTCGTATCCCAAAACCTCTTTTGCAACATAATCATTTAAGTGTGTTTGATCAAAATTTGTATGCATCGCAATATTTGAAATATTTTTTTTAATCATTTTTTGAATCAAATTTGCAGGATATTTTGAAAATTCCAGCTGCTTTAATCCACCAAAAATAATAGGATGATGTGTAATAAGAAGTGTATTTTCTTCCAAAGAGTCTATCAGCTTCTCATCAACATCAATACTGAGTGCAATTTGTGAAATATCATCTTCAAAACTTCCTACCAAAAGTCCTGAATTGTCCCATGACTCTTGTAGTTCAAAAGGAGAAAGTTCATTTAAAAATTTATATATTTGCAGTGTTTTCATCGGATGACTCCTTTTCTAATTTAGAGAGTTCCTCTTTTGCTTCTTTAAAATCAGGATCTAAACGCAGTGCATTTTTGTACATCCCTTTTGCCTCATCGGGATGTTTCATATCTACAAGTAAATTTCCATAATTATAAAATGTAATAGCATTGTTTGGGTCAAGTTCAAGTGATCTGTTTAAATGATTTCTCGCACTTGCAAACTCACCCATTTTTCTATAAAGTGATGCCATTGCCTGATGAATATATGTATCATCCGGATCAAGTTCCAGAGCCTCTTTATAGTACTCCAGAGCCTCATCATCTCTGTTTTGACGCGCTAAAGTATAACCCATCTTAAAGAGTGTTTCAGGGTTGTTAGGCTCTTTTATATTTGCTTCAGAGTAGATTGCAAGTGCTTTTTGCAAATCACCTTTTTGCATCTCTTCATCCGCCTTTTCCACAAGGGAGGATGCATCAAAAGGAGAGAAAGCCTCTGCTGTCCTACTTTCGCCCCCTCCACTGTTTTCATCTGCTTGTGGATCTTTGAGTGTCTGAATATGTTCATAAATTTTGTATGCAAAAAATGCTGATGCACCAAGCATAATTAACTGAAATAGAGTCATTATTTTCCTTTTACTAGATTGTTGTTTAAGAGTGAGATAAGCTGCAATGGATCAACCTGCACACCATCTACTCGGGCACTAAAATGCAGATGGGGCCCTGTTACTCTGCCGCTCTCTCCCGAGAGAGCTATCACTTGGCCTCTATTGACAAACGCACCCTCTTTGACTTTAAATTTACTCAAATGAAAATAACAGGTATAAATCCCCTCTCCATGATCAATGAGCACTGTTCCTCCGGAGTAAAATCTTTTTTTTACTAAAACTACTTTCCCGTCATTTGCAGCTTTTATGGGAGTTCCTGTTTTTGCCCGAAAATCTGTTCCACTGTGATAACCTTTAAGTGAACCATTGTAGACCCGAGCCATCCCAAACGGACTGGTGATAGTACTTTGCAGTGGCAAAATAAAATCTTTGGAGATATAGCTCACTTTGGCTACACTATTATAAATTTTCATCGCTTGTTTGTACTCTTTGGCTATTCTCTTTTTGACTTGAGGCGATTTTGGATTTACTTTTTTGCTTGAGACCTTTATCTGCTCTTTTTTATAATTGCCGTCCAAAACCTTTAGAGTGATTTGCTGCTCTTTTTTTACCCCTGCGTTTAGATACTCAAGCTCTATCTTTTTTTCTCCTGCACTCTCATAGTATGAAATAGGAAGTAGCGCAAAATGACTCCCTTTTTTAAAAGGATGTGCAAATATTGGAAATTTTTTCTTTCCAAATTTAATATCCAAATAGTGAATATTTTTTTCATGCGATAGTTCTATAAACGCAGTGCTACCTCTTACAACCTCATCATTTTGCAGATGAATATTAAACGCAGTAAGTGTACTGAGCAACAGAGTTAAAAGAATAATCAATCGCATCAGTAATCCTTCATCGCCCTTGCAATATCTCTCTTTTGGTCTTTCTCTTTTAAGTCATTGCGTTTGTCATGCAGCAACTTTCCTTTTGCTATACCTATCTGAATCTTTGCTATATTTCTATTGTTAAAATAGAGCTGTAGAGGGACAATAGTATAGCCGTCACGAGAGATAGCCTTTTGAAGTTTCTGCAGCTCTTTTTTATGTAAAAGCAGCTTACGTGTTCCCCTCTCTTCATGTCCATAGTAGTGATGCGTAGTATCTAACCTGCCTATATGTGCATTAAATAAAAAAGCTTCCCCTCTTACCAATCGCACAAAACTGTCTTTGAGGTTTACTCTGTGTGCACGCAGACCCTTTACCTCACTACCTGTTAAAACAAGCCCTGCCTCAAACTTCTCTTCAATAAAATAATCATGATACGCTTTTTTGTTTTTTGCTATTGTTTCACCCATTATATTTCCATCATCTCTTTTTACTTATTGCTCTTTTACTCTAAAAAAGCTGCTTCCGCTTCCACTGAAGAAGTAACTCTCTTTATAGTAAGACTCTAACTCAGGGTACTCTTTGAGTGCCGGTGCAAAGAGGTCATTTGCCTCTTTTGGTGTCATTGTACTGAGTATCTCTTTTGAAGAGCACTCTTTTAGCTCTTGTACCATAAAGCCATCTATAGGATTGTAAAAATTCTCCCTGTATGATTTATATACTTTAGGTGTACTAATCTCCACATCCGGAGTATAAATATCAAAAGAGAGTGGAATCTCTTCAAACTTCTCTACAACTTCACCGATACCGCTTACATTTGCACTCTCATATCCATAAATAAAAAAAGGCACATCGGCCCCAACTTCAAGTCCGATGGCAGCGAGTTCATTAAAACTCAGTCCCAAATGCAGCACTTCATTACACATTTTAAGGTAAGTTGCTGCATCACTGCTGCCTCCGCCAAGTCCTGCAAACGCAGGTATATTTTTCTCTACCTCTACAGCATGTGTGCGCATCAGCTTCTCGAGTGCTTCACTTGAAACTACTCTTTGCAGTGCAACATAGGCTTTGTAGATAGTATTTTGTTTTGTATCGCAGGAAAAGGAACCAATGATCTTAAACTCATTTGCCTTTGCCTGAACCTCTTTTTTAGGTACAAATGAGAGTTCATCATATAGATCATCCACTCTCATAAAACGAGAAACTATCTCATGGTAGTTCTCTCTTGTTCCTGTTATCTTTAAAAAGATATTTACCTTCGCAAAAGCTCTGTACTTTTTCATCTGTTTTTTTACTTTCCTAAGAGTTTGGAAATAGTTGCAATATCATCTTCACTTGAGTGACCCACTGCAGCTCTGTTTGTTTTTGTAATTGCTTCAAGCAGTTCGTTTCTAATGATAGCTATCTCTTTAGGCGCTTCTATACCCAACTTTACCACACCATTTTCAATGGAGACCACTTTTACGACAATATTGTCTCCAATAACGATAGATTCATCTACTTTTCTTGCTAATACTAACATTCTATCCTGCCTAATTCATATTTTACTTCTGCTGCGTTTAGAGTGACAATAGAGATATACTCACCATTATCCACCCAATACGTCCCCTCATCTTGCACTTTAAAATCCTCTAAAGCAAGAACTCTTCCATACCTAATATTATCATAATCACCCAAATAATAGTTTTGGGGAATATTTAATGAGCTTTTAATATCAAGTGCTTTTTCATTTTCATAAAAGAACTGTCCCTCATTTAAACGCTCCAACATAGTTAAGCTTCCATCGGTCACGCCAAGTCTGTTGGCCAGCAGTAAGCCAAGAGAACGGATATAAGTCCCCTCGCTCACTGTCGCTTCAAAGGTTACAAAAGGATGTGCGTAGTGAATAAGCTTTGTCTCATAGATAGTAGAGTTTATTTTATTTAACTCTACCTTCTTGCCTGCTCTTGCCAGATCATACGCACGCATACCGTTAATGCGCTTCGCACTAAAAATAGGCGGTTCATACTCCAACTCACCCTCAAGTGAACTGAGTGCCTCCTGTACCTCCAAGAGAGGTAATTCGCTAAGTTCTGCGATGCTCTCTATCATCTCACTATCCAAGGTAGCACTCTTTGCACCTAGCCAGAGTGTAGCTCGGTATCTTTTAGGCGTTTTATTTAAAAAGCGAAACAGCTTCGTATGTGAACCAAAACCAACAAGCAGTACCCCTTTTGCAAAAGGATCAAGTGTTCCGGCAAAGCCGGCTTTTTTCTCCCGATACTTGCGTTTAAGAGTATAGAGAAATTTGTTCGAGCCGATACCTGATGGTTTGTATGCTACTATGAG
>Ga0256837_1001452_pt1 | contig 16362 bp, 29 predicted proteins | sample 4562384metaG_FD_185976 | JGI IMG/M metagenome (GOLD analysis project Ga0256837, IMG submission 185976) | Hydrothermal vent microbial communities from Guaymas Basin, Mexico - 4561-384 | ecosystem: Environmental > Aquatic > Marine > Hydrothermal vents | place: Mexico: Guaymas Basin | collected...
CCTGATAAAGCATTTGATGATACTACAGAGTTCTTTAAGATAGTTAAAAAAATAACATCTGACACTCATATTCCTATGAAAATAAAATTTAAATTCAAAGTGCCTAAATGGGTAACAAGACAAACAGTAGGAATGATGCAACTTAAATTAACTTCTGTCGAAGATATTATATGGTATCATTATAAAAAATTTAAGACAGGAGAGTGGATTTAACCTTAAATGAAACTTAAGACTTTTTACTGTTTTTACAAAAATCCTTAAGCAAACTTTAAGAAAAGTGCCATTTTCCGTATATAGAGATAGGGGTAAAACCCCACTTTTCTTAAACGAAACTTAAATTGTTAAAAATCGGAGTATATTTATGAATTTGTTAAAAGAAGCAAAAACAAGATTGTGGAAAGAAGTGGATAGGCTGCTAAATTCAGGAGCAGAAAAAGATAAAGCAAAAGCAATGTCTATTCTGAGTCAAGTATCAGTTCATACTAATAGAAGAAATTCTTTTTATGGAATGCCAACTAAAAATAGAAAGAAACTGTCTTTAAGAGAAATTAACAGTATTGTTAATGAGAATGGTTCTAGTAAAAACTATAAGGAAGCATACAGAAAGAATTTAAAGTCAAAAGAAGATGAATATTTTAAAGGTGGAAAAAATAGTGTTTTTGCTACTGACGAAAGAACATTTTTGAAATATAAAAATAGACTTCCTTTGAAGACATATGACTCTATAAAAGATGAAGTGTTGTTTTCCCCAAAAGATGCAGAAGATAAAATAATGTTTTTCTCAAAAGACACTTTTAATAACCATAAGTTCAATGCTTTTAATTATTTAAAAAGCAAAAATTTATATTTTAAAGATAAAGAAGATGAAATTAAAGCATTAGATAAATTATTCTTAGATCCAGAAGAGATGCAAAAAGAACTTCAATTGGAAAAGACTTTTAAAAAAGGACGCATTCCTTCATCTCCAGACAAAATAGATTTAATACATAAATATAAGAATAAAAACCCAAATAATCCAGTATTTCCTGCTTCTACAGTAGGGGTTAGTAATTTAAAATATCAGCACAAAAGAAATAAATATTTTGTTCCAAAAAATGGTAAGGTGGTTTATGGTAGAAATGGATATGCTACAGCAATAGAACCAGGATTGTATGCTACAGACCAGATGCCATTATTGTATCAAAGATATGCAGAAAAAGGCAAATTAACAGATGATGATATAAACAATATATTATCATCAGAACATATGATGACTCATTATAGAGGTTTTAAAATGGATGATGGTGATATCCCAGCAATTATGAGGCTTAAAGGAACAAATTATTCTAAAAAATATAAGGATACTATTAAACCTGATGTAATAGACTCTGAAGATGAAGTAATTGTTCCTTTAAAGGATTATAAAAATTATGATGTAGAACCTTTTCACAAAGGTAAAGTTTTAGAAGATAAAATTCATTCAAAGATAATATCTGGGTTTAACGCAAATACAAAAAATCCTTATAAATAATGGGTTTTTCTTGAAATTGTGTTATTTTTGTGATATTATTTTACAATAAATAAAACAAGGAGAAAAAAATGTGCGAAAGAATACTTAAATTAGACCCAAGAGCAAGGACTCATATGAAACAGGAAGTTACAAGAGAAGCAGCGATACTTGATTTTTTAAATCATATAGATGAAATAATTGAGAGTATGAGACAAGAAGAAAAAGAGTTTACAAAAAAAACACTTGAGACAGAACAAGAAGAAAAAAAAGAATATTGGAATGCGAGTGAAGCTATGAATATGTTTGAAATAATAGAAAGAAATAATGATAGGAAAATATCTTCTGTATTATTTCCTAAAGAAAATGGTTTGTATGTAAAAGTTTTAAGAGCTGATAATGGAGTTATTATTGCTAAAGACAATTACAATTCTACTGATAAAGAGATGAGTGAAGTAAGAAAAGTAAACCAAGAAGAAAACAAACCTAAAATAGTAAAAAACAAACCGAAAATAGTAAAAAACAAACCGAAAATAGTAAAAAACGAGCCAAAAGAAGATGTTATACCTAAAGAGTTAAGAGATTTAGTTGAGAGAATAGTTGAGCACAAATCAGCAGCAGACGAACCTGTTCTTAAAGGACCACTTAAAGAAAAATTTAGAAGACATGATATGCATAGTAGATTATCTAAAATTAGAAAATGTAAAAGTGGAGAGTGCAAACACAATGGTGAAGTAAAATATAAACAACCAGAACCTGCAAAAACAAATTCTTATACTTGTGAATTTTGTGGAGCAGAGAAAGAGCTTTTAAATGGTGTTTGTGTTGTACCAAGTAATGGAGCATTAAAAACAAAAACAGTATTATGTGACAAATGTTTTAATAAGTTATTTGGAGAACTTAAGCCTGCTATTGAGAGAAGATTAAAAATGGGTGTATCAGATAAAGCACCAGAGCATTATAAAGCACTTATTCAACCAGTAGAAGCAATTAAAATGTGGGGATTGGATTTCACAATAGGTAATATTGTTAAATATGCTGCAAGAGTTGGTAAGAAAAAAGATGTAGATCCAATAGATGATTTAAACAAAATTATTCATTATGCAGAAATTGCAAAAAAAGAAATTTTAAATAAAAGGTATTAAGATGCATGCTTCAGATACAGCTACAACAAAAGATGATGAATTATATGCGGTTCTTCCGCGTATAATTGCTAAAGGTGTTCCACGAAAAGGAATGACAGAAACAATTTATAAGTTAGTTATGTACGTATTTAGTTTAATCGATGTTAGAAAGGATGATTTATATAGAAGAATAGATATAGATATTCAAAAGTTAAATAAATATATGGGTAGAAAGACACTCACTAGCACTGATGTTTTACAAAGGGCTAGTAGAAGGGATATAATTTTTAATGATAAAAAAACAAATGTAAAAATATTTTCTGAAATTAGAGATTTTGAAGGTAATTATTTTGTTGTTTTACATGACTCACTAATAAATTATATTCAAGTAAACAAAGATAAAGAGAATATGTTCTTTGAAGTAGATATAAAACCTGTATTACAAATGGATACAAAGAAAAATTATTATACACTAATGATGTATATTTATCTGTCTATATATCTTGAAGAGAAAGATGAGAAACTAATTAAAAACTGCTTGTGTGAAGCAGACGTAATTAAAGCTGCTTTGGGTGTAGAAAAATATAACATTTATTTATTGAAGAAAAATGTGTTATCTAGAATTACAGAAACATTCAATAAAGAACCTTATTCTAAAATATTTGTCACTTATGAAATAAATGGAAGTAAAGTGGAATTGTTTGTTGCTAAAAAGAAATTTTTTTCTGATTATGATGATTTTTTTAATACAATATTTAGTAGAATATACGGAGGAAAATTTAAAGAAAAAGTTGCTTATATATCAGAGCAAGACAAAATTGCTGGAGATGAAAAATTTAATGGTTTTATGCTTGGACTATTTTTAGGTATATTTGTTGGTGGAATTATTGGAGGCGTTATTTCTGCTCTTTTATAAACTATCAACTTCTCTCTTCTTCTTTTTTTACAAATAGTATTTTATTTTTAAGTTAAAATTAAGAATTAGTTAGATATAATTCTATTGCTATGTATAATTATAGTCTTACAAGTGGTTCACCCCCTTCCGCTTGTTTTACCTACACTCAAAAAACATCCCCCTTATGTAAAATAAAATAAAAAAACTCTCTATATATAATGTTTTTTTGGTATAATTATAATAGTTATATGCTACAAAAATAAATGTAATAGCGTATAAAAAACAAGGAGAGAATAATGAGTAATTTTACTGAGCCATTAGTTGTAGAATATTTAGACAACAACAAGTGGAAAGTTTGTAGAGAATTCAGTTACTACACATCAATACCGTATGATAATGTGATTGTTAATGAAACAAAAAACCCATATTGGATAACGATAAAAAAAGGGTTTACTACAGATTTCGCATCTATTCCAAGAGTATTCTGGAATGTTATGAGTCCTTACGACAAACATGCAAAAGCAGCTGTAATCCACGATTATTTATATAAGACTAGAGAATTACCTAGAGAAATATGTGATAAGATATTCCTGGAGGCTATGGAAGTATTAGGTGTTTCTTGGTGGAAAAGAAATTTAATGTATTATGCAGTTAGAATATTTGGAGGAAAATATTATGGAAATTAGAAGTAGAATAAATAGAATATTACCAACAAGTGAAATATTAAAACATAGTGAATGTGTTAGTATGGAAGCTTTTTTTGAAGATTTAATAGAAGAATTGTTTAATGGAAATGTTGAGATTTTAGATGATGTAAAACTAAATACAACATTAATTGAGGATATATATAAAGAAAGCAATATAGGGTTTGCAATAGAGATGATATCTGAGTTATTTCCGAATGATGGTTTTTTAGTTAAAATAGAAACTCCAGTGCCTATGAAAGTAGATTACGATGCGGATACAGAAGAATACATTTGGGATGAATCATATTGTGTGCACAGTATTGTGTTTGTATATGTTAATAGTTTAGATAATATAAAAAACAAGATTAGTGAAATAGAAGAGAAAAAGATTAATGCTTTTATTGAAAAAAGAATAAAAGATTCAAAACAATGACAACAGCAGAGATATTTGATTTAAAAATAAAAAATATGGATTATGAAATGGTAAGAAAAAGTTTCGCAGGGATTATATATGGTAACAGTTCTCTGCCAGGCGATGTTTGGAGTGATGATAAAACAGAATACAACGGAACATATTCCGATAAAGAGCTTAATGACTTTTTAGAAGAAATAGGTTGCGAAAGAATATTTAAGGAATAGGATAATGTTAGTGTATAGTGGTAAAGTAAATGCCTGTGAAGTAGCGTCTATAATATGTGACAAATATAGGCCAGCATCAGAATATATTGAAGATAAGACAGAACGAAGAGCTATTAGTGTTATCGAGAAGACAATATGTCAGATGGCAAGAGAGAATTGTAAAAAATATAGAAAAAGAAAGAGTGACTATAAAAGAAAAAGAATGTTTAAGAGGAAATGATATGTTCACGAAGATAAAAGAATTTTCATTAAAGCTTATTGGAGTTTGTTCTCGCTGTTGGAGAGTTTGTTTTTATAATATTGACAACGATTGTGTAAAAGAGGTGAATTTGGAAGGTTATTATGCATATGATAAAATTCTGAATTACACTATGCTTGAATTCATGAAAGATAAAAATGCTATCTACTTTGCAATAGATGAAGTTAAATGCGACAAATTATCACAAAATAAAAAAAAGGAAATACAATGGATAAAGAATGTAAAACAGATGTTGAGGAAACATCAGAACTAGTATCTAAAGAAGTAATTAAAGCCTTATTAGAAGTTGTAGAAGAAGATGATTTAACACCTGTAAACAACAATAACAAACATAATAATAATGAATGTGAAGATAAGGTGCATTGCAATATTCCAGGTATAAAACCAATTTTTTCTGTGAACAATGTAAAACTAAAAAATACCGCTGAATACAGAATGGTGGAGATAGTTGATAGCTTCAACTCAAATACCATTAAAAGTGTGAAACTAATTTTAAGTGGTTCTACTAATCATATGTGTGGAATAGGTTTATTTTTATTGGTTGGAGATAGAGGTTATTGTGTTACAGATATTTCAATTAGATCATATATAATTATAAAGTCCACTTTACTTGAAAAAAATATCAAAGTAACAGAGACAATGTCGTATTTTAGTATGGATGATAATATAACAATACATGAGAAAAAGGTAACTTTCGAAAACAAATTAATAAAAAAGAGTATAGAATGAGTAAGTTAGTGTTTGATTATAATGACTTCAAGTTTGTAAAAACAGAAGATAAAAAAGATGAAGAAACAAAAGCACCTGCTTTGGCTTCTTTCCCTATGGCTTTAGGTAGAAGTATAGATATAATATCTGAAGACGGAGAGCTCTATATGAAAGGTATGCAGAAAATTAAACTGTCCAATATGAGAATTACTTCTATTAGATGGAATTGTTTGTTTGGTGATAAAATTAAACAACAAATGAGTGAATATAATAAATTATCTGATGGGCAATTATATGATGTTGTGACAATACCTGATATGCATAATGAAATAGGTTTCACATATGTGTTTGGAAATAGTGAAAGTGCAAAAATATTTATTAACTCTATGATGGACTTCGCTTCGTCTTTAGTGATAATGGGAAAGGCAAAAGTGCAGGAAAGTGCTCATGAGTGAGTTGGATGATAAAAAACAAAGAAGTTTAAAAGCTTTTCAAAACAGAATAGATGAGTTGGAAGAAGAAAAAAGTACTTGTAAAGATAAAGAAAGATTGGATAGAATAGAACAAGAGTTATACGCATACAAACAAGAAATAAGATTGCTTACAGAAGCAAAAGAAGAGCCTAAAAAAAAGAAAAAAAGGAAAAGAAGATGATTAAAGAAGAAGATTACATCACAAAGAAAACAAATAAAATATTTGGGTTTATAACAGGAGCTATTGTTAGCACTATAGCTGCGCAAGTTGCGTTTAATTTTCATCAAGATATAATCGGTTTTGCTTGTCTTATTGCCACTGCTGGATTTGCTGGTGGTTTTTGGGTAGAATTAAATAAGGATAATTAATTATGTTTGTTTTTTTTGATATAATAAAGCAAAAAAGGATAAACATGAATACAAAAGGTTATGTTGAATATAGAGGTGATATAGGACCAATTAAAGCCGGATGGCCTGATTTGGGAACTTGTAATAAATTAGGTGATGGTGGAGATGCTTTAATGGCTAATACTGAATGGCCTCCTGCTTTAATGGCTAATACTGATTGGCCTCCTTTTGCATCAGCTAATACTGATTGGCCACCACTATAAGAGGAGCGATAAATGAGTAATAGAGAAAAAGAAAGAGATAGATTATCTCGAAATATTGAACTATTAAGCAATTCTATACCAGTAGGTCTTTCTATGGGTGTAGGAGGGTTAGCTTCTAGAAATAATAAAATGTTAGCAGCCGGTCTTGGAACTACAGTAGCAGGTGGGCTAATGACACACGCTTATTGTGAAAAAAATAAAAAGAAACTAAAAGAAATATATGGTAAAAACTTTAGTTGCTCTGGCTCTAAAGACCCTGTAACAAAAAAACACAGAATAATTTCAGCATTAGGTGGTGCTGGATTGTCTGCTGCTGGATTTTTAGCTTCTAAAGATAATAAATTATTGAGAAACATCTCTTTAGCTGGTGGTGGTATATCTGCTATTAGATTAGGAGCTGCATTACTTGGTAGTGATAGTAAACTCAACAAAAACGAAAAAGATATGGATAAAGAACTAAAAAAAATATATAAAAAACAAGTGGATACAGATAAAGCCTATAGAAAAAAATATAAAACATTGGAAGCATTAGATATTATAGGTGCAATTCCAACTAGTGCTTATTAATAAATAAAACAATTGGGTGGTCCACCACTCAATTTAAATTAAAGGATATAAAATGAGAAGTAAAAAACTATACAGAGTATATAATGTTAAAGATATTCCAAAAATTTGGAAACTTGCCGAAGAAGATTACGATAGTTCAAACTTAATTGGGGTTAGTCATTGTAGTGGTAAAGGTCTAGTAGACTATATAATTTGGTTAGGAGATGTAAATGATTTTATCAAAGATAAGAAATATGTTAAATATCAATTTAATATAAATGAACGTCTTTCTGACAATATTGCATATACACATAATGAACTAGGGGAAAAAGGACTTAGAGTAAATACTATTATTGAAAACCCTCAAAATAAAGAATATCTTGATGTTTTTTATATTATTTAAGGAAAGAAAATGACAGCACAAGATTATGTAAACAATACTCCACATAAACAACAAGACAATAGTAAATTAGGAGTAGGAATGCAGATAGGGGGGCTGGCAACAGCCGGTGCAGGGATAGGTGGTTTTTATTATGGTTCACACAAATATAAAAATACTGATCCAGTAGATCTTTTAGATGACTATGACAAAAGGACAATCCAAATACAAACTTATAACCTTACTGAAGAACTTCATAAAGAAATGCCATTTATTAGTAGAGATAAATTAGAAGAAACAGCAAAAAACAGAGTTTTACTGAATCTCGAAAAAAGTCTTGAAGAAAAACCTATAAATGAATTAAAAACAGAAGGATATGGCGATGGAACTATTAGAGGAGCCAGAAAACTGAGGTTTTATAATTTATTAAGAAAACATGGAATAAAAGTAGGATTAGGTGGGGTAGGAGTGGCCGCAGCAGGTAAACTCTATGATACTTTTAGAGACAAGGAAAAACATGAATAAAATAATTTGTTTTGATATAGATGATTGTATTTTGCCGCACTATAATATGTTGCCTAAAGAACATAGATTACAAATCTTTAAACTTAACCTTGAAAGACTCGTTCATTTGTGTCAACAAACAGGAGCTGAATTATTTATGACATCTAGTTGGGGGATGATATTAAAACTTGATAATGGTTATTTGACTTTTAAAGATGAATTCGATTATGGTGATGAGTTCGAACAAGAAGTTGTAAATATAATGAATTCTCACTTACAACCGTATATAGTTGGTGTTAGCTGTGGTGATAGGAGAGAAGATATTAAAATACTATTATTACAAGAAGACACACTTGTTGTAGCTATAGATGATATGGATTTGTCTGATATAAAAGACAAGAACTTTAAATACTTCAATGTAGAAACTATGATAACAGATAGACAGTTAAGAGAGATAAGACAACATCTTTCTTAATTTTACTTATTTTTTAAAAAAAACTCCTATTTATAATCTCTTTTTAAGTTTTTTTTGTTATAATTTTACCGATGAAAACATTTCGTTGTAGCATTTTGTTCTGAAAGAACATTTTGTGGAGGGTGGCACGCTCGAGACCTACCCACCACCCTCTACAAAGTGTTTAATGTTGGTAGGTCTCTTCCACACATTCTGCACTTAATACATTTAAAGGAAACTTATGAAGCAGGAAGTTGTTAGTTTAAATGGGAAAAACATTAGGTTTGAAATAGCTACAGACAATGGTAATAATATTGTGTTTACAGACAGTATAACTATTGCTGAGGTGTTTGGTAAAAAACATAAAGTAGTTATTAAAGCTATAGAAGATGATGTTGCTTGTAACGAATTTTTAACTGAGCATAAAATTGTGCCCAGTGAATACACAGATAGATCAGGTAAAAAAAACAAAATGTATTTACTTGATAGAGATGCTTTCTCATATTATGTAATGGGATTTACAGGTGAAAAAGCAAAGAAATGGAAGCTGGAATATATTAAAGCATTTAACAATATGGAAAAAGCGTTAAAGCAAAAACAACAACAAAAACTACCTTCAAATCCAATGGAAATTTTAGAACTTGTTTTTCAAGTGCAAAAAGACCATGAGAAGAAGTTAGTGGAAGTGGAAACAAAAGTTAAGGTTCTTGAAGATACAAAAAGACTTGAGGGATGGCAAGAAAAAAAACTTATTGATTTAAAAAATCAAAAAGTATTTGCACTAGCAGGGGACAATAAAGAACTTGCTACAAAACTACATAGAAAAGTTTGGAGCTTGTTTAAAAAACATTTTAGTTTACCAAGATACAATGAATTGCCTGCGGTTAAATTCGATGAAGGTGTAATGTTTATTAACAAGATAAAAATAGAAGATATGTTATAAAAGGATTAATATGAATGAATTAAAAGAATACAGAGCTATCAAAGTAGTTAAAGCAAAACCAATGAAATATCACGAAGCAGGTCATTGGGGATATGTTAGAGATTATGATGTAGGGAAAGACGAACAAGAAGGGTATTATATTGAATATGAAGATGGTTACAAAAGCTGGAGTCCAAAAGAAACTTTTGAGAAAAATTACGTGGAAATAGAGAAAAAATCAAAAACATTTGGAAATACTTGTGCTAATGGAACAAAGAAAAATGTAAAAGATGTTAAGTTTTGGGGTAATGGTGATTTATTTGAATTAATAAGTAAAGCATCTAGTGAAAGTGAAGGTTGGATGAAATCAACAAAGGCTATGGAGATTCCAGGAGTAGGAGTAGTTGTTCAAGTTACTACTCAGCAAGGTGATAATGTAGCTGAAGCTGTAACTTTTGTTCCTGGAGCTAAAATCGATAGAGAATTTGAAACAGATGAAAATGGTAAAAAAACAGTTGTATCAAGAAGAATTATAAAGGGATAATATGGAATTAAAACAATATTTAAGAGACGGAAAAATACATAGAGGGTTAGAGGTAACAAGATCAGAATTAGATAATATGCTAAAGAAATATGACTTTATTAGTATTTCAAAAGCAGATAAGTCTGCTATTGCAGAAGTATCATTAGAAGATGTTGTTGGTGTAATTATGGGGGATATTGATAATCTAGATAAAGGACATAAATTATGTTGGTTTGTTAGTAACGAAGCGATGAAACCATACAAACCATTAGATAGCGAGTTTAATATTGGTGAAGCAAAACAGTTATTAGAATTGGGTTATAAAGTAAAATACAAATACTGGGAAAATAGTTTCTTGATTTATGTACCAGGAAGTAAATTTAAAGTAAGTAGACCACCATTGTTAGGGGCATTTGAAGAAGGTACGGAAGTGAATTATGGGGCTCATATTGATGTTGTTAATATTTGCCCTGCAACACAAGAAATTTCTGTTAGACCTTATGTGTTTACACAAGATGACATAATGCACGACAAGTGGGTTATAAAGAAAGATTAATTTCTTCTTTATATCTACAAGTGAAAGGATTAGAATAGTAAAAAAAACAGTTGTATCAAGAAGAATTATAAAGGAAAAAAACATGAAAAGAATTTTAACATTAAGAGGAAATAAAATTAGCGAAGTGCTAGAAGTTACTGGAAAAGATTTAGAAGCATTAAATGGCAATCATAGTTTTATTAGTATCAGTGAACATGATATGAATACAGTCAATTTTAAATCAGATGAAGTTGTTGGTGTTATCGCAGGAGATATAAATAATATAGATGAGGTTCATAATAATGAAAAACCTATTGCAGAAAATCCAGATTGTTGGTTTATTAATAAAGAATTCTTTGATAAAAATTATGTAAATTTGGAAGATCCAGAAACTAAATTTTCATTTGGTGATGCAATTACTTTATTAAAAGCAAACAAAAAAGTTGCAAGAGTTGGATGGAATGGCAAAGGTATGTATTTATTTTTAATCCCAAATTCTTGGTTAATAGCTATAGAAGAAATACAATTTAGTGATTTTCCTCCTGAGAAATGTATAGTTATGAAAACAGCGGTAAATACTAATCAATTAGGTTGGTTAGCAAGTCAAGCTGATATATTAGCTGAAGATTGGGTTTTAGTAAAATAAAATGAGTCCAGAAAGCTAAATAATAATCATTGAAATAATAATTTACTTTCTTGGATATTACAGATAGGGGAATAGAATGTTAAAAGAATACAAAAAAGGAAAATGATGGAAGTTTTAGAAATTGGTGCAATGAATAATGCTTTTAATGAAAAAGGAGAAAAGATGAATACAGTAAAACAATTGGAAGAATTAAGAAACAATATCTCTGAATGGGGTAGAAAAAATGGTATTACTATCAATGGTAAAGTAGAAGGGCAAATGTTAAAACTTAATAGTGAGGCAAGTGAAATATCTGAAGCTATATTAGAAGGTGATGGCTCTAAATTTATTGATGCAATTGGAGATACTTTTGTTGTAATGGTTATGGTAGCAGATATTCTAAAAAGAGAACTAAATAGTGATGAATTAGACTTGAGAATGGTTGGATATGATAAAAAGATTACAATAGGTCGCGATGATTTGGATTTTGGACTATTATTTAAGTTTCAAGTTGAATTAGGAGAGCTTAACGATTTAATTGCAAAAGGAAGATATGATGCTTCTTTTACTGCATTAAATAAAATGTTAAGTGCTTTAAATGCTCTTGCAGAAGATAGTAATAATAAGTTAGTTGAATGCATTGAAGTAGCTTACAATGAAATTAAAGATAGAGTAGGTTTTTTAACTCCTGATGGTGTATTTGTGAAAAACACAGATCCAGAATATGAAAATGTGGTTAAGCAGTTTAAAGGCAAATAACATGGAAGACATGAGAATAAAAATAATTATGGTCTTTGTGATAGTATATGCAATAGGATATGCTACACCAATTGTCACTAATTATGTAAAAGGAACAACATTAAAATTGTTGGTTCCTTTTCTATCCGGAATAATAAGTGGTGCTATCATTGGATATTTTACTAAAATAATGGTTGCGTCATGTATGTAATAAAAGAATTTAGAGGGGTTAAATATAAAGCAAGAACTAAATTTGCTTGGTTGCCGAAACAGTTAGATGATGGTCATAAAGCTTTCTTTAGTTTTTACATATCTATTGAAAAGCTTCATTACCCACATCAAGATTTGCCTTTGCATATAGAAGTTCCTGACCAACCAATCTGGATCGAAATATACTCAACGATATTGCCAGATATACCAGTAGATATAAAATCTATATTGGAAGTAGAACTTGAAGAATATATAGAAAAATTAAAAACAAAGAATAAGGAGAAATAATGTTAAGAAGTAAAAAGAATAGAATTGTGAAAAAAAGTATGGACGCTTTAAATGTAGGAACTGTAGTTGTTTTTAGATTACCTGCTATTACAGATGAAAATCATTTAGGATATTGCCCTAAAGAAATTGTATCAGATAAAGATATAAAAGAAATAAAAAAATCTGTTGATAAGACAGAACCATTAATTGGTGTTATTAGAAGAAGAATTGAAACTGATGACGGAATGACATTTGATGTTGCGTTTTTCACAAGAAGACATGATGGAACTATTTCCGGTTACATAGAACTAAAAGAGGTTATGATTTGGAGATACTTTGTTGACCCTTGTAGTTCTGGAATACCACCTAAATGGTTTAAGGAAATTGTTAGAACATCTCAAAAAGAAGAAGGTTATTTTGTTGAAATTCCTGCCGATAAGATTCATTATCTAAAAGATTGCAAAAAGAAACCAAAATACGCAAAAGTTAAATATATTGTAAAGGATGAAAAATGAAAGTAATATTAGAACACGATGAAATTTTAGATGCAATAGCAGAATATGCTGCCAGAAAGTTAAATGTAAAACCAAGCGATGTTACTATTAGACTTAATGCAAGAAAAGGTAGAAGTTTTGATGCTGATATAGAAATGGTTGAGTATGTGAAAGTTGATGGCAAACCTTTAACAGATAATACATTAGAAGAGGAACATTACTAATGTTTGATTTTTTTAATGTGAAAAAACGGGTAAATGAGTTTGATGACTCTTTTATTCGTTTTAGGCTTTATTTAAACTTTATTTATGCAATAGGTCTTGCTTTTGCGTCACCTGTATCTACAGCTCTTAAAGGGATAGAATTTCAAGGCCTTTTGTGGTTAATACCATTTTTTGCACTACTTGGTGTAATCTTATCAAAATACACTGAACTTCTTGTTGAGAAGCTGACAATACAAGCTGCTCATAAATTAATAGGTGTATCTACATTACTTATAGTTTTTGTTCCATTTATTTATGTTTATAATCATTTTTTAGCAGCTATATATTTATCTGCATTGATTGTTTTTGATGGATTAATATTTGGTGTTTATAGTGTGTTCTTAACTAACTACATAACAAAAATTAATCCCGAGTTGATAAGTAAATACCAAACAACAAGAATTCATGTATGGGCAGATGGAGCTTTATTAGGTGGGATTTTGGCATTGTTTATTATAGGTAATGATAATGTTTGGCATGGAATGTTAGCAGCTGCTGTTGTAGATACAACTATTGTAATAATGTTCATAAACAATTACAAACATATAAAAGATATAAAAGAAGAAGAGTATAAAATAAAGGATAGAAATGATTAAAGAAATAGAATTACTAGGAAATGCAGGAGCATTTGATTTTGATAAGGTGTCATCAAGTTTCTTAATAAGAAAAGAAAATGATTCTCTTGCACTTATTGATTGTGGACACGGAGTAAATAATGTATTAAAGAAGAGAGGTATTATAGGACAAATCGAGGAAGTTTATATTACTCATACACATTTTGACCATATAGCTGATTTAGAAGGTTTAATTTATTGTAGATATTTTGTTTATGGTAAGAGAACAACTATTAGAACATCAACTACTATTATTGAAGAACTAAAAAATATGTTTGGTAATAGATTTGACACAGAATATTTTAATGGTAAAAATATCCCTGCTCGTATGGTTGAATATAAAAAAGTAGGAAAGTGTAATGATTACAGACACGGAGATTATGCAGAAGAGTGTTATTTTGATGTAAACCATGGAACTATGAATGCTGTTGGGTTTAAATTTGTGTCGTACAAACAAGCAGATGGTTATAAAAAAGCAAACAATGTAGTTATTGTATCAGGAGATACAAAAGCTTGTAAAACAATACTTAATGAGATTGAAACAATGCCACAGTGGGTAAATGGTAAATTTATTGTTTTTCACGATTATAGTATGTTTAACAACCCTTGTAAAAATATTCACCTGTGTGAGATTGATTATGATCTAATGTATAGAAAAGCAATAGAAGAAGCTGAAGAAAAATGCAAAGATTTTCAATTTTTATTATATCATCACAACTTTAACAATAAATTACATAAGGTAGTATTATGAATATAGATATAGCGAAAATTCTTTTAATAGCATTTAGTATCGCAATGATATTATTTGTTAGTGCAATAATAATAAATACAAAAACACCTCCAACTCTTTTAGGCTTTTATTTGTTTATGTTGATTCTTTTTTCTTACCAGCTTGGTCATTTTATAGGTAAAAACAAAGAAATGGAACGTTGTTATCGTGAAAAGAAAGCACTAATGGACAGTGAATTAACTTGTCTTAAAACTTTTAACATGCGCACAGAGATTTTATTAAAAAAATTGTTGTATGAATACAAAGGGAAGAGATATATTCTACTTGAAAATGTAGAATTAAAACCTACAACAAATGGAAGTGATAGAGGTTGGGTTGAAGGTGTAGTTTATGCTCCTATAAATGACAGTTTTAAAATATATGTAAGAGAAAAAGAAGAATTTTTTAAAAAATTTAAACGAATAACCCCTTGATTTAACTTGAACTATAAGGTATAATCTTTATTGTCCTGAGAATAGTTAATATTTTACAATTTTTTTACCTTGTTTGTAATGATTTTTAAATCGAAATACGGTATGGACTATCGGAATTTAAGCCTGTGGAGTATCCTCTGCTGGGGCTTAATCTTTTTGATTAAGTTAGATATGATATGATGAAACAGGAAACCTAATCGTCTTTAGCGATTGGGTGGTTCACCTAATATTTCTTGCTATTAAAAGTTTTAATTTTTTTTTAACAAGGGTATCCCCCTTTGTATGTTCCTTATGATATTTTACATTTTAGTTTTTTTTCTCAGGACGCACTCTTTATTCTCCTCCATATATTTAGTATAATGCACTATTAGTGCATTGTGCTATTAAACAAATCAAAAAAAAATCAAATAAAATCAAAAAAAAAGGATTATTATGGCAACATGGCATTCAAGTAGAGAATATAGAATTTGGAGAGCAAAAATAATTAGAACACAAAAAGAGTGTTTAATTTGTTCATCTATAAAAAAAAGAGCTGCTCACCATATGGATAGTGGTAGTTATTTTCCAGATGAAAGATATGAAATGGATAATGGTGTGTGTTTATGTGGGGAACATCACAGTATGTTCCATAATTCTTATAAGAATAGTTATAGAGAAAAGTGCACAAAAAAAGACTTTGCTAATTTTTTAGAGTTAATGATTAAAATTTCAGATGAAACAGGTTGCTATAATAAAGAAAAAATGATAGAATTCCGTTCAAAAATTTTAAAATAGGAAAGTACATGAAAAAGATGCATAAACTAAAAAGAGTTTGTAAAGTTAAAGTAGAGAAAACAAAAAGGTTTTTAAAGACCTTTAATTGGAAGTGTGAATTTTAATATCCATTTTTCTCTCTGTTTTGTCTAGCTTTGTAAATACCATACCCACCTGCTAATGTTAGAGCACCAGCCCCAATACCAGTCTTTATTTTATTCTCTTTCATCCAGTTTAAAACACTATTACCTGATTTAGTTGTAGTGTTCGTAGTATTTACAGTATTTGGTGTTTCATTGTTTGTATTTACAGTATTTGGTATTTCATTGTTTGTATTTACAGTATTTGGTGTTTCATTGTTTGTATTTGTATTGTATATCTTTTGCTTAAATCTTTTTCTTTCTTCTGCTTTGTTTTTTAATTTTTTGATAGAAATAGGTGTTTCATTGTT
>Ga0256837_1001453_pt1 | contig 16352 bp, 16 predicted proteins | sample 4562384metaG_FD_185976 | JGI IMG/M metagenome (GOLD analysis project Ga0256837, IMG submission 185976) | Hydrothermal vent microbial communities from Guaymas Basin, Mexico - 4561-384 | ecosystem: Environmental > Aquatic > Marine > Hydrothermal vents | place: Mexico: Guaymas Basin | collected...
GGGTGCCTGATGTTTATTCGGCTTTGAGTCGGGCGAAACTTCCTTTTTATTTTCACTGGTTTAATAAAGTCAGGTTTTACATCTCAGGCGCTGCGGCACTTCCGGGAGAAGTGCTTGAGAGGTTTTCGGCTAAATTTAAAAAAGGCAAACTTCTTGAAGGTTACGGGCTTAGCGAAACTTCGCCCGTTGTCGCCGTCAATAGACCCGAACTTCAAAAGCCTTATTCGGTAGGTCCCGCAATTCCGGGCGTACAGGTAAAAATTGTGGATGACGAGCTTATGGAAGTGCCTGTAGGTGTGCCCGGTGAGATTATCGTAAAAGGCGATAACGTAATGCAGGGGTATTATAAGCGTGAAGACGCCACGGCCGAGACAATTATAAACGGATGGCTTTTAACGGGAGATATAGGGAAAGTGGATGAAGACGGATATATTTATATACTTGACAGGAAAAAAGATTTAATCATTTCTAAAGGCGTAAATATCTATCCTCGTGAAATTGAAGAAATATGCCTGAAATACGAAGGTGTCAAAGAGTGTGCGGTGATTGGGATGAAAGACGAACAAAGCGGTGAAATTCCGGTGGCGTTTATAGAGATTGAAGAGGGTGCGGATGTTAAAAAAGGGGAGCTTAAAAAATTTTTAAAACAGTATCTTGCAAATTACAAAGTTCCTAAACATATTTACGTAGTTGAAGAACTTCCCAAAAACGCTACCGGTAAAGTTTTAAAAAGGGTTTTAAGGGAGAGGATAATAAATAAGACTTTTAATCCTTAATAGGTTGCGTATCTATCCACATAAAATAGAAAAATACAGCTATTGAAGCAAACCCTATTAAATAAATTGCAAGTTCCATCTTTATACCTTTCCTAATTCTTCCAAAAATTTGTAATAATCTTTTGTTAATTTTGCAATTCTTTTTACAGAAAATAAAAGCAATAAAAAACTTGCTAAAAATAAAATAAAAAGCCAAAAATTTATTATGATTTTTTTCTGTGTGAGACTAAACAACACACCTATTACAGCAGATATCATTGCAAAAATAACATATCTCCAAAACCTTAATTTTTCTAAAATCAAATCTAATTCTTTTTGCAATTTTTCTTTTGCGCCCATGTATTTACTTTTTTTAATACTATTATACCAAAACTAATTTTAAAATTTACATCTTTTCACTTTCCCCCGCCACTTTTCAAGCGGCCGGGTTCGCTGCGCTCATTTTCACCTTTTTTCACCCCTGCTCACTTTTCTCATCATTTTACATTCAAAAAAAATTATAGTATAATAACGCCTCAAAATTTAAAAACGCCTCCTTGCTCCAAAAAGCAGGGGCTAAAAAGCCAGAAGGAGAATTTATGAGTTTAAGACATTATGAAACGATGTTTATTCTTAAGCCGACTCTGACAGATGAAGAGAAAGCTAAGAATGTGGAAAACATCCAAAACATTATCAAAGAGAACGGTGGTGAAGTAGCAGCATTAGACAAAATCGGTGTAAGGGAACTTGCATATCCGATTGCAAAATTTGAAAGAGGTGATTATTATATAGTTTATTATAAAGCACCAGCAAGCGCGGTACTTGAGCTTGAAAGACAAATGAGATATAACGAAGATTTATTAAGATTTATGACAGTTAAATATGAAAACAAAAGAGAAATTAAACGCTGGGAAGAAATGGTAAAAAATGTATAATAAAGTTATTCTCGTAGGAAATTTGACGCGCGACGTTGAACTGAAATATACACCTACGGGAACGGCTATTGCCAAATTTGGTTTAGCGACTAATAGGACATATAAAGATTCTGTGACAGGTGAAAATAAACAGGAAACTTTGTTTATAGACATTACGGTATTCGGCAGAAGTGCAGAAATAGCAAACCAGTACTTAAGAAAAGGTAGAAGGGTTCTTATTGAGGGAAGACTTGTACTTGATCAATGGGTTGACCAGAGCGGACAAAAGCGCAGCAAACATTCGATTGTAGCTGAAAAAGTACAGTTTATGGAAAATAAACCGAGTGCTGAAAGCGGATATCAACAGCCTCAAACTCAGGCTGCATATAATCAACCGCAGCAGGCACCACAGCAACAGCCACAGATGCAACAAACACAAAATCAAAACAATATTCCGTCAATCGATATAGATGACGAAGAAATACCATTTTAAAGGATAAATAATGGCAGCAGATCCAAAGAAAAAATACGGAAAAAAAAGATGTAAATATTGTGAAATGAAAGTTGATTACATTGGGTATAAAGATCTTGATTTAATTAAATACTCTTTATCAGAGAGATATAAAATTATGCCTAGAAGATTGACAGGTACTTGTAAAAAACATCAGGATATGGTTACAAAAGCTATCAAAAGGGCAAGACAGGTTGCACTTATTCCTTACGTAGTAGACAGACATAAAGTAATTGAAAATCCTTTTGACGCTATTAAACCTCTAAAAGCTAAGTAATTTTTAAAGGTTAGTTAAGGTTAGTTGAGGTTAGTGAAGCTTCAACAACCTTAACACTTCAACAACCTACAATTCAAAGGCTAATTATGGCTACCGTGTATCTTCATAAACAAAATCTTTTTGATAATCTGAATAAAATCTCTAAAATAAATCCAAATATATTAGCCGTTATAAAAGATAACGCATATGGGCATGGAATTATCAGTTTTTCAAAAATGCTCAAAGACTACGGAATTAAAAAAGTATGTGTAAAAAACAACAATGAAGCGGAAATTGTCAGGAACTATTTTGAAGAAATTATTATATTTTTTCCTGATACGAAGAGAAGTGCGTTAAATTTTTCATATTGTATAAACTCTTTAAAACAGCTCAAAAAAAACAGACACCCTTACATTCATTTAAAAATTGATACAGGAATGCATAGAAACGGTATTTTGCCTGAGGAGATTGATGAAGTTATGGAAATTATAAAAAATAAAAATTATGAACTTAGAGGAGTTTTTTCTCATTTTTGCTGTGCCGATGAAATTTCAAACGATTTGTTTATACAATATGAAAGATTTAAGGATGTTAAAAAGAGAATTGAAACATTTTGTAAAAAAAACGAAATGAAATTTCCATATTTTCATCTTGCAAACTCATACGCACTTGACAAACTTCCCGATACCTTTGATTATGTCCGTCCCGGTATTGCAATATATGGCGGTATTGAAGGGTATAAACCGGTAATGGAACTAAGAGCCGACGTGCTGTCTAATAGAATTTTAAAAAAAGGGTGGGGATGCGGATATAATAAAACATTTATAAGTAATAAAGATATCGAAATCACAACCGTTGATGTCGGATACGGAGACGGGCTGCCTTATTTTAAAAACGGATGCAGGTTAAAATATACCGAAGCAATTGGTAAAATATCTATGGATTCTATGATTGTAAAAGGAGACTTTGATAAAGAAGTGGTCGTATTTGATGATGTAAAAGAGTTTGTAAAAAATTTTGATACTATTACATATGACATATTGGTTAAGATTTCTCCCCGAATTAAAAGAATTATTAAGGAGTAAATATGTGTGCGGTTGAATATTACACGTATGAAGATTATAAAATGTGGGAGGGGGATTGGGAGTTAATTAGAGGTTATCCTTTGGCTATGGCCCCTAGTCCTTTTAGAAAACATCAGTTATTGATTTTTGAAATAGCAAGAGAACTTGCCAATTCTATTGAATGTGAAAACTGCGAAGTCGGGGGTGAACTTGATTATATTGTGAATGAAGATACAGTGCTAAGACCCGATGTCTATTTTACCTGTGATGAAGACGGGGATTATTTGATTAAACCGCCGAAAATTATTGTTGAAATCGTAAGTAAATCCACAATAAAAAGAGATGAAAGGATAAAAAAAGAAATATATTTGGAAGAAGGGGTAAAATATTATGTTTTGGTTTATCCCGACAGGAAGATAGCAAAAATTTATAAATTAATTGATGGAAAATATATTTTAGATAAACTGGTTAAAAATGAAAAATACAAATTTGATGTCGAATGCGACCCGGAAATTGATTTTGAAAAAGTTTTTAAAAAAATAAAATAAAAGATTGTTAATTGAGAGCTATCAGTGTCAGTGAACTGAATAATCAGATTAAAAGCATAGTCGAATCGCATTTTGAAATAGTGCTTGTAGAAGGTGAAGTGAGCAAAGTGGTGTATCACTCTTCCGGACATCTCTATTTTACCCTTAAAGATGAAAACTCTTCAATTAACTGTGCAATGTGGAGAAGCAATCTTGCTAAAATGAAATTCAGGTTAAAAGTTGGAGAAAAAGTATATGTTTACGGGGCTCTAAGCGTATACGTCCCAAGAGGTGAATACAAAATAATAGCACAAAGTATAGAGCCAAGCGGTATAGGCGCACTTCAAAAAGCTTATGAGCAGTTAAAAGAAGAACTTAACAGACTTGGCTATTTTGATGAAAGCAGAAAAAAACCGCTTCCGAGATTTCCAAAACGTATAGCGATTGTAACTTCTGCTACGGGGGCGGCACTGCAGGATATGCTAAGAATTGCTCAAAAAAGATGGCTTTTAACGGAATTTTATCTTTTTAACGCCCTGGTTCAAGGTGAAGGGGCGGCTGAGGATATTGCAATGAAAATTAAACTTGCTGATGAGTATGTTTTTGAAGACGGAAGCGGCTTTGATTTGATTATAATTGGAAGGGGAGGTGGAAGCAAGGAAGATTTATGGGCTTTTAACGAAAGGGTTGTCGCCGATGCGGTATTTCAAGCCAAAACACCGATTATTTCAGCGGTAGGGCATGAAATCGATTATTTAATAAGCGATTTTGTAGCAGATGTAAGAGCCGCAACTCCCAGCAACGCTATGGAAATTGCACTTCCGGATAAAAACGAAATGCTTTTAATGATTGATGAAATGAAAAACGCTTTGGTTTATAAAATTACACATATTATTCAAAAAAAAGAAAAAGAACTTTTGCATATAAAAGAGCTTTTAAACGCATCTTCACCCGTTAAAAAACTTGATATGAAACTACAGGAATGTGAGCTGCTGTTTAAAAGATTTAACCATTCATATTTAAATCAGATACAAAAAAAAGAAAAAGAACTTAATGAGCTTAAAAACATACTTTTTTCACTCTCACCCGTAGTTAAGATAAACTCTTTTGAAAAAGAGTTAGAGCTTTTAAAAACCACTTTTAAAAACAAAACAGCCCAGATTATATCCTCAAAAGAAAAAGAACTGATTAACCTAAAAAACGCTTATGAAACTCTAAACCCCAAAAAAAGAGAAAAAAAAGGATTTGCGGAAATTACAATAGATGGAAAACGAATTGATTTAACGGAAATAAAAGCGGGGGATGTTTTTGATGTAAGCAATACGGAAATTATTATTAAATCCAAAGCATTAAAGAAAATGCAAAATGGACAATGGAAAATGTGAACGAAGTAAACTCGTCACGGAGTGTGTGATGGGGAAAATGAGCGCAGCGAACCCGGCCGCTTGAAAAGTGGCGGGGTGAACGATGGAAAATGGAGAACAGAGTAGCTAAGTTACTTTAGATATTTTATTTTTCTAAATCCTTAATCTATTCTGAACAATAAAAACAATATTGCATATATTTTTGCTTTAAGCTTTCAGCTTTGGACTTTAAGCTTATAAATAATTTGCCGATTTAGGAACAGAAATTGCTTAATTAAGAAAAATCCAAGGAAGGATTATGAGAGTTACCCATTTTACCCAATATAACAATTTTATTTTAAATCAGCAAAGAACACTTAGTGAGCTTAATAAAGTTCAAATGCAGATTTCCACAGGTTCTAAAATTCAAAATATGTATGACGATGCGGCAGTTTTTACAAAACATTTAAAACTGACAGAAGAAATAAATTCTTTAACTCAAGTCAAATCTTCCGCCACTTTTGCCCAGACGTTTGCAAACGAAACCGATACGGTTATGAACGACTTTGTTTCAACGCTTGGGACGTTTAAAACTAATTTGTTAAATGCAGCCAACGCTACAAACGATGAAACGAGCAGAAATGCAATAGTAAGTGAGCTTAAGGGACTTTTAGAACATTTAAAAGATTTGGCAAATACCTCAATTAACGGTAAATATCTTTTCAGCGGAAGCAGGTTTGATACAAAGCCGATTGATGATAATTTTGAATATCAGGGCAATTCGGAAAATGTTAAGGCGTTTTTGGGTGCCGGAGTTGAGAGGGAATATAATATTGACGGGGCTTCTCTTTTTTTAGGCAGGGATAATGATTATGTCAAACATATATCCACCAATGTGGTTCAATTTGACAAAATGAAAGCAAATCCTCAGTTTGTGGTAAGAGGAAATGATGGTAATTTGTATATTGACAAACATATAAAAGAGCACGGTAAAAATCCTGATTCTGAAGACGTGCCGAAAAACGAACCTGTTACAGGGGAAAGCCAAATTAGAATGCTTACTGGGGTAGAAGATAAATATGTTGGAAACGGTAAATATAAAGACGGATTTAGTTATTTTTATGTAAAAGGCAGAAAACCGAATGGTGAAACATTTAATACCAAATTTTCACTTTCAAATTCCGACACTGTAAACAATTTACTTAAAAAAATAGGGGAAATTTACGGTAATACGGCAGTTTCAAAGGTTGTGGACGTCTCACTTAATGATATGGGGCAGATTCAGATAAAAGACATTCAAAGCGGCAAAATGCTTACGGATTTTTATATGGTTGCAAGTGATAAAGATGAAGACAGTATTGAAGATTTGGTTAAAAACGGGGATTATATAGTCGAATTTCAAAAGAGCGATTATGCAAGTGTTCCTATGCTCTCAAGTACAACTGCTAATAATGGTTATTTTGATAATAGGATTTATAAATTTGGAGTTGTATTTAAAAAAAATTCAAATCACGAAAATGCCATACCCCAAGATAAAATTGAAGACGTGTTAGGGGATGTTAATTTAAAAGTGAATATTAATGGAACTTCTTATAGTGTAACATCAACTCAAACTTTTCAAGATTTAATTTATAAAATAAAAGCCGATGGTTATAATGCATATTTGAAAGATGGTGAATTGATTATAGAAGATAATTCGATTACTAATCCTTCCGATACTTCGAATTTAACTATCACTATGCAAACAACTGATGCAAGTGGAAATTCAATTGATGCATTAACTCCAAAAGATGTTGTAAATTTCGATAAACTGTATATGGACAAAAGCGGAAACGAAATAAAAGGAAATGTTAGTAATTTTGGAAATGATTATAAGGTAATTTTAAAAAACGGTGAAAGAATAACAGAAAAAAATGAATTTGCTCAGCAGTATGTAACCGACAATGCTCTTTTAAGTGATTCTATTTTATACAAGTCTTCTAAAACCGATAAAGTCAGGGATATATTCGGGAATGATATATCATCAATAACGCTTAAACAGGATGATGGTACTTCCGTAAATATAACTGTTGATGGCAATACGACTTTTCAGGATATTATAGATAATTCTAACGGATTGATAACGGGATACAGTGACGGGGTTTTCACTACTAAACAAAATGTAAGTATTACATATAAAGATAACTCGGGGAATATTTTAAAAAATATTGGGTATGAAAAACTTAAAATTAATTTTAAGGATATAGACGGTAATTATAAAAAAGCTTTAATCATATTAAGAGATCAGCCATATATCGATGAAAACAACAATAAGCATTATTCTACGTTTTGGATAGACAATAACAATGACGGAAATATTGATAATGATGAAGTTTATGATATTTTTGAACCCGACGGAAGTATGACTCCCGCACACGATACAATTACTACAACGGTGGAAATGGATAAAAATACATGTACCGCCTGCAAAAAAGAAAAATTACAAAAAGGTATGACTTACAGACAATTAGGTGACGTAATATCTATGCTTACAAGCGGTAATCTGCCAACATCAAACAGTGCGGATGATTATAATAAAGCAATTAATGCCGCTAAGGAAAAAGTTTCAACAGGTGTGGATGACAAAGGGAGATTTTATCTAAAAGACAAATCGAACAATTCGACAAAAATTGATTTAAGCATATATACTGAAAATAATTCCTTGTATTTTCAGGCTAATAATGCAATTACTATTGACGAACCGCAGGTTGATTTTTTCGATATGCTTCAAAAAGCCATAGACGCAGTAAAAAACGGCAACAACTATCCCGACAGTGAAAAAAATCCTAGAAGTTTCGGAATACAGGGTGCTATTGAAGCAATTGACCATGTAACCGACCATGTTAGAAGACTGCATGCAAAAATAGGAGCTGTTAGTAATGAGTTTAATTTAACAATTGAAAGGACTGAAATGCTTACGTTAAATGTTCAGCAGCTGCAGTCGGAAAATATAGATACGGATATCGGTGAAGCGACTATGAAGCTAAATTCCCTGCAGGTTTCGTATCAGGCGCTTCTTGCATCAATTGCAAAAGTTAATAAACTGACACTGCTTAATTATCTGTAAGGGAATGATTATTAAGTTTTAATGTCGTAAAGTTAGGTATATTGGTGTATTAGTTATTTGTTTTTATGATTTTTTATTTATCACTTTTTTTCACTTTAAGACATTTCAGTAAAAAAAGGTGATAATGTAGTATTTTTATGTGGATTGGTATAATTAAGCTTTGAGAGTGTTTCGTATTTTGATAAAATTTCAATTAAAAAGGTAGCGTGTTGCGTAAAAGTATTTATGTTTTTCTTTTTGCAGTTGTTGCTTATCTGTTTGCCGCCACAGTGGTGCCTGATTCTCAGATGGTTGGCAGGTTCGGGGCATTTTTGGGGAAAGCAAGTTTTAATCTTTTAGGTGTGTTTGCTTTTATTTTTCCTGTTATTTTAGCGTTTTTGCTTTATCTCGGACTTAAAAACAGATATAACGCCACTGTTTCTATGAAAGTATTGGGTGGTGTGATACTTTTTTTTGATTTGTTATTTTTACAGTCACTGATATTTAAAATTGGAATTATTGGCAATCTTTTTGTTTCTACCCTGAAGCAATATATCGGTGTTGTAGGTGTGGTGATATTGATTTTAGTATTAATGCTTTGGGGGCTGTTTTTGATTTTTGAAGAGAAAATTTTGCATATTTTTAATAAAAACGGCGATAATGAAACTACGATTAATCAAAACAGTATTCAAGAAACTCAAACTTATAACGCAACGGAAGAAAAAACGGCTTATAAAATTGATTATACAACCAGTTTGGATAATGATGTAAGCAATATTGATTTGGATGAGGAAGATTTAAAAAATGAAGAATTGAAAATGGAAAATGTTACAATGGACAATTGTTCAATGGAAAATGGAAAATGGAAAATGGAAAATGAAAAAAGAATGGAGAATGAAAATTGTAAAGAAAATAACAGTACTGAATCTTTAGAACATACGGATGACAGATTAGCAACTTTAAATGAAACTCAATCCTCTATCCTAAATCCTAAATCCTCACATGTAAAACATGTACAAGAACTGGAAGATACTAAAAAACTTTTATCCGAAATTGAAACAGGAGAGAGAGAAAAACCTAAAAACTGGAAATTCCCTCCACTTGATTTTCTTAGCAAACCGAAATCCGCAAAAAAAGAGATAAACGAAGCGGAAATAGACAAAAAAATAAAAATACTTATAGAAAAACTTAAACAATTTAAAATCGAGGGTGATGTTGTCCGTTATTATGTGGGACCGGTTGTAACGACGTTTGAATTTAAACCTCTTCCGCACATAAAAGTATCCAAAATACTTTCATTACAAGACGACCTTGCAATGGCCCTGAAAGCTCAGTCGATCCGTATTCAGGCGCCTATTCCGGGAAAAGACGTTGTAGGGATTGAAATACCAAATGAAAAAGTCGAAACTATTTATCTTAGGGAAATTCTTGAGAGTGATATTTTTAAAAAGGCAAAATCGCCTTTAACAGTGGCGGTAGGTAAAGATATAGTGGGGGCTCCTTTTGTGACGGACCTTAAAAAACTTCCGCACCTCTTAATTGCCGGGACTACAGGAAGCGGTAAAAGCGTGGGGATAAACGCCATGATATTATCCCTACTTTATCGCAATTCACCCGATGAGCTTAAATTTTTAATGATTGACCCCAAAATGCTTGAATTTTCCATATTTAACGATATACCGCATCTTTTAACGCCCGTAATAACCGAACCTAAAAAAGCGATTATGGCGCTTAATTCCATGGTTAAAGAGATGGAAAGGCGCTATAAATTGATGTCAAAAGCTAGGGTAAAAAATATTGAAGGGTATAACAACAAAGTAAGTGATGAAGAGAAAATGCCTTATATTGTTATCATTATTGACGAGCTTGCCGATTTGATGATGACAAGCGGTAAAGATGTGGAATATTCCATTGCAAGACTAGCCCAAATGGCAAGGGCAAGCGGAATTCATCTTATTGTCGCCACACAAAGACCAAGCGTTGATGTGGTTACGGGACTTATTAAAGCGAATCTTCCAAGCCGTATAAGTTTTAAAGTGGGGCAAAAAATAGATTCAAAGGTAATACTTGACCAGTTCGGTGCGGAGAGCCTTTTAGGAAGAGGGGATATGCTCTTTACGCCTCCCGGGATTACAGGACTTATAAGGCTTCATGCTCCTTTTACAAGCGAAGAGGAGATTGAAAGGGTTGTGGAATATTTAAAATCTCAAAGAAGTGCCGATTATGATACAATGATAATAAATACTATTAACGAAGCGGAAGTATTAGAAGAGATAGATGATTTAGACGAGCTGTTTGAAGAGGCGAAAGAAGTTATTTTAAAAGAAAAAAGAACAAGCATTTCATATCTTCAAAGAAGACTTAATATTGGTTATAACAGAGCGGCAAATATTATAGAACAGATGGAAAGAATGGGTATATTATCACCTCCTAATTCAAAAGGACAAAGAGAAATCTTAATATGAAAGGAAAAAATATGAAAAAAGTTTTTTTAACGTTAGGTGTTGGTGTAGTTTTTTTATTTACAGGATGCGCTGAAAAACCGATGGCACATTCGGTTGTTGAACTTGCGGGGAATACTCAGGTATCAGGCTGGGGTAAAAATATACGCCAAAAACAATGTATTCATCAGGAAAACATAAAAGACTCCGATGGTGACGGTGTTCCTGATAGTATTGACAAATGTCCGGGAACACTTGGTGATATACAGGTTGATCACAACGGTTGTCCTATTATTACAACGCTTAGATTAAATTTCGATATTAATGACGCTACGGTTAAAAAAATATATTATCCTGAACTTGAAAAAGTAGCTAAAATATTAAAAAACAATCCTGATTTGAAAATAGAAATAGCAGGACATACAGATGATTTAGGGAGTGATGAATATAATTTAAAACTTTCGCAAAAAAGGGCGGAAACTGTAAAAAATATACTTGTAAATATGTTTGATATTGATCCGAAAAGAATAAAAGTAAAAGGATACGGGGAAAAATATCCGCTGGTTCCTAATACAACGGAAACAAACAGAGCGTTAAACAGAAGAGTTGAAATTATTAATATTTCAAATTAATTTATTTCTTTTCCGTTGATATAGAGGTTTTCAACTTTGTTTGTATGCAATATAATCTGAAGCGGTAACAGTTCAAGATTTTTAACTTTGTTAGGTAGTTTGAATGTTATAATATCAGCATCTTTACCTTTTTCCAAACTACCGTTATTTAAACCTAATGATTTTGCCGCATTGATAGTGACGGATTTTATCAGATCTTTTGCAAGATATTTAGGATGCAAATCAGTATGCATAAGCAGAGCCGCCCTTATTTCTTTAAATAAATTTAAAGAGTAATTAGAGCTTTTGCCATCTGTTGCGACGCTGTAAGGAATTGAGAAGTTTTTAACCGTTTCCAAATTAAGCAGACCGACATTTAATAATCTGTTGGAAATCGGACAGTGGGCTATATTACCGCCTATATCGCTTATAAGTTTAAATTCTTCTTCATTGGCATGGACACAGTGAATGAATGTAGTGTTGAGGTCTTTAAACTGTTCAATAAATTCCAGCGGTTTGATTAAAGGTTTTGCGTTTTTAAAATGTTTTTCAAAAAATAATTTAAATTCTCCTTCGCCTTTGTCAAGCCATTTCCTCTCAGCCTTGCTTTCCATAAAATGTGTTTGTATCGGAAGGTTTTTGTTTTTTGCAATTTCTAATACTTTTTTCATTAAAACTGGATGTACCGAATATGGTGAATGCACGGAAAGACCAATTTTGAATTTTTCGTTTTGAATTTTTTCGGATTCTTCAATTCTTCCTAGAAGATCCTGAAACATCATATCCACTGCCGCAGGGTTTGAGCCGATTATTTCATTGAAATATACGATTTTTAAAGGGGAATATTTTAGATATTTTAAATCGTTGCCGGTTGAACTGATTTGACCGAATGCACAAATTCCGCTTTTTTTCATTTCTTTAATGGCTAATTTATAACATTCGCCTTTGCATCCTTGAAACAGATCTTCCCTGTGTTCTAAAACGGAATTTAACCATAACATAAAATCCCCGTATTCAAGAAGTGTATTATTGGAGCTGAATTCCAAATGGGTGTGAGTGTTAATTAGTGCCGGCATTATAACCGAGTTTTTTCCAAGGTAAATTTCTTGGCAATCATTCCCTATCTCTTTTCCAATATCAATTATTTTGTCATCAAAAAGTATTTCTCCGTTTTGGATTATTTCATATTTTTCATTTAAGGTCAGTATATAATCGGCTTTTAATTTAATCAAAACAGGTCCTTTTTCTTATTTGCAGCAAAAGTTGTGCCAAATTATAGTAAAATTACATAAAAAAAGGAGAAATATATGAAAATAAAAGTAATTCACGGACCAAATCTTAATATGTTGGGAATCAGAGAAGTTAATTTATACGGACCTATGAAACTTGAAGATATAAATAAGAATATGGAAACATTTGCAAAACAAAACGGTTTTGATATTGAATTTTATCAGTCAAATCACGAAGGTGATATTGTGGATGCGATTCAAGAAAGTTTAAATGAAAATGTTGACGGAATTATTATTAATCCGGCGGCATTAACGCATTATTCAATTGCTATAAGAGATGCCCTAAAAGCCGTAAATTTACCTGTAATTGAAATTCATATGACAAATACGGCTGCAAGGGAAGAGTTTAGACACAAGTCAATGATATCTGACGTAGTGGCGGGGACCATTATGGGATTTGGACCGTTTAGTTACCATTTGGGACTAATTGCCATGATTCAGATTTTAAATGAAATCAAAATGGCTAAAGAAGCTCAGGTAAAAGCCCAGCAACAAGCCGCAAACAAAGCCTAAAGGCTTTTTGGGCGGTGAAGGATGAATTATATACTCAATAGAGAAAACGAAATATATTACGAATGCGGATGGAGCAGCGATAATGCACTTTTTTTAAAACTTGGTGATTATAAGTATGTAATAACGGACGGAAGATATACGTTAGAGGCAAAAGAAGAAGCCGATGCAGAGGTTATAGAAGATAGGGATTTGGTAAAAAAGGCAAGAGAACTTATCTTAAAACACAAAATAAAAAAAATCGTGCTTGACCCGATAAATTGGAATTATGAAGATTACAACAGACTCTCAAAAGTTTGTAATATAAAACCTGAAAAATATTTTTCACATAAAAAAAGAATGATTAAAACAGAAGAAGAACTTGAAATTATAAAAAAAGCCGTAAAAAAGGGTGCTAAAGCTTTTGAAAAGTTTGCAAAGCATATAGAAGTCGGTAATGACGAGTATGAGCTTAGCTATAGATTTAAAGAATCTCTTACAAAAAGGGGACGTAGGGAACTCAGTTTTGAACCAATAGTGGCAATTAATGAAAATGCCGCAAAACCCCATGCCAAAGTCAGCTCTAAAAAACTCAAAAACAATGATTTATTGCTTTTGGATGCAGGAATAAAATATAAAAGATACTGCTCTGACAGAACAAGAACAATAAATATAGGCAAAAATATTTCAATGGGTAAATATCAAAAATTTAAAGACAAAAAAATACAAAAAATTTACGATATCGTTTTAAAAGCGCAGCTTGAAGCCATTAAAAGTATAAAAGTCGGAATGGAAATTTGCGAACTTGACAAAATTGCAAGGGAAATAATAACAAAAGCAGGATATGGCAAATATTTTGTGCATTCATTAGGGCACGGTGTCGGGCTTGACATACACGAATGGCCGTATGTGAATTCTAAGAATAGAATCAAAATTCAAGAAGGTATGGTCTTTACAATTGAACCTGGAATTTATATACCCGGAGAATTCGGTGTAAGAATTGAGGATATGGTTATGATAACGTTAGACGGGAAGGTTGAGGTGCTTAGTGAACAGTAAACAGTTAACAGTGAAAAAAGGTGAAATGAGCGCAGCGAACCCTGCCGCTTGAAAAGTGGCGGGGATGGTGAAAACGGAAAATGAAAAATTGAAAATAATAAAGACAATATTGCATATATTTTGCTTTAAGCCTATTAAATAAAAGGGAATAAATGAGTATAGGAAAAATCAGAAGTATTCTTTATAAAAGTGCAAAATATTTAGGGGATATAAACGCAATAAAAAGAGCGGTAAAAAAAGGTGATTTAACCCCGGTTTTAAAAAGAATAATAAGACGGATTTACGGATATATAGCGGGGAGGGGAATGCCGAAATAATGGAAAATGAAAAATGGAAAATGTAAAATGGATAATAATGAGAGAAAAATTATAAAAAGTACTTTTTTCCCGGCGAAAATAAAAAAAAGCATTAAAAAAAACATTGCTCTTATAGGAATAGGGTGTAATGTGGGAAACTGTATAAGAAGATTTAAAAAACTGTATCTTTTTTTATCCGACCATCCCAAAATAGATATAATTCAAACTTCTATTATTTATAAAAACCCGCCTTTTGGATATTTAGACCAGCCTGATTTTTACAATTCCGTATTAATCGTAAAAACAGATTTTTCACCGTATGAGCTTTTAAATTTTTTAATGTATGTCGAAAAAAAATTCGGTAGAATTAGAAGTTTTAAAAATGCACCAAGAACGTTAGATTTAGATATAATACTGTATAATAATGTTAAAGTTAATACAGAAAAATTAAAAATTCCACATCCGTTTTTTAAGAAAAGAGATTCCGTTTTGGTACCACTTGCATTAAAGGATTAAATTGAAACTGAAAACTTTTACGGCGCCGACATACACCGAAGCTCTGAATAAGGTCAAAGAAGAGCTCGGTGATGATGTAGTTATTGTTTCAAGTAAAGAAATAAAAAAGAAAACGCTTACCTCCCAGGGATTATATGAGATAGTAGTGGCGGTTGAAGATGATAATATTAAATTAAAAAGCAAACCTACTAATGATGAAGAACACGTTAGAGAAGTTATGCTTAAATTAAGCTCGGCCGCTAAGGAGATTTCTTCGCTTTCAAACAAGGAAAACATGCAAGAGTATGTTTATGATTACGGCTCAAAAAAGAATATAACAAATTCAAACAATCCTCTTGAACCTCAAAAAAGTGAAGAAATAATCGCACTTAAAAATCAGATATCTCAAATAGCCGATACCTTGAAATTTTTACAGGCAACCGTTTGGGATATGGTAAACAAAAACGAACTTGAACTTCCTCCGGAATTCAGTGAAATTTACGCACTGTCACGTGCTAGCGGGATGAGTGAAAAGCATCTTGATGAAATTATGAAACTTACTATCAAATATATGCCTTTAAAAATGAGAAAAAACAGGGAAACGATTAAAAGATATTTTCACACGCTTCTTAAAAAAATGGTTCCGATAAGGGTGGAGAGGGAAGTTAGGCCTCCACATAAAAAAATTATGATGTTTGTAGGCCCTACGGGGGTAGGGAAAACTACTACAATAGCAAAACTAGCAGCAAGATATGCTTATAAACTTTCCCAAAGACACAAGGTTGGTATAATTACCCTTGATACTTACAGAATAGGTGCTGTAGAACAGCTTATGACATATGCTAAAATGATGAGGCTTCCTATTGAAACGGTAGTAGACCCGAATGATTTCGGAGATGCCCTTAATTCATTAAGGCATAATGACTATATTTTAATTGATACCGTGGGAAGTTCTCAACACGATAAAGAAAAAATTGAAAAACTTAAAAGTTTTTTAAGAGTCGATACGTTTGCCGAAATAAATATAAATCTGGTTTTGTCGGCGGTTACAAAATACGAGGATTTGGTTGATATTTACAATAATTTTTCAATACTGCCTATTGATACGTTTGTTTTTACAAAACTTGACGAAACAAAAACTTATGGCAATATTTTTTCACTTTTACTTGATACCAAAAAACCGGTTAGTTATTATTCCATAGGGCAGGAAGTGCCTG
>Ga0256837_1001455_pt1 | contig 16346 bp, 15 predicted proteins | sample 4562384metaG_FD_185976 | JGI IMG/M metagenome (GOLD analysis project Ga0256837, IMG submission 185976) | Hydrothermal vent microbial communities from Guaymas Basin, Mexico - 4561-384 | ecosystem: Environmental > Aquatic > Marine > Hydrothermal vents | place: Mexico: Guaymas Basin | collected...
CAAGAATCTTAAATTTCAAACTCTATTAGATTCAGTAGCAGAAAGAAGTGTTAGTGAAGTATTTAAACCTATCACGACTAACCCACAGTTAGAAAGTTGGTGGGCAGTACATGCTTTCCAAGAAGATATTCATACTCAATCATATGCAGAAATCATTAAAGCTTTACCTTTAAATTCAACTAATGAATTTGATGATATTATGGTTAATGATAATATCCTTAAAAGAGGTAGAATGCTTACTGATATGTTTAATGAGATTTATGAATACAATGCAAGAAGAGTGTTAGTAGGTCATGTAGAGTATGATGAGGAATACCATAAAATGTTATTAGTTAAAGCATTATATACCTTAAACATATTAGAAGGTGGAATGTTTCAATCATCATTCGTAACTACTTATGCGTTTAGTGAAAACAGTATGATGGAATCTTCAGCTAAAACTATAGGTAAAATTCATATGGACGAATCTAACCATTTAGCTGTAACAGTTTATTTACTCAATAGACTTAAAAAAGATCCTGAATATATTCAGATATTTAAAGATCTAGAACCTTGGATTTATTCAGTTTATAGTCTAGCTAGAGAATTAGATTATATGTGGGTTGATTACCTATTCCCTAAAGATAAAGTGATTAATCTATTAGGTTTAAATGATAAGATACTAAAAAGATATATTGATTATAATATGTATAAACTAATGAATTCTTTAGGTTTAAATCCTTTAACTGATAAGATAACTAATCCTTGTACTTGGGTTAGTAAGTATGTAAATACATCTAATTTACAAGTAGCTTTAAATGAATCAGATGGTGTAAATTACTTATTAGGTAAACTAAATAAAGATATTCCTGAAGATTTTAAAGAAAGGTTAAAATATGGAGAATAATACATACGTAGTAGCTTTATCAGGATTAGGTGAAATAAGACTATATAAAACAGAAGACAAATACTTAAATGCTTTATTAGAAGGACTAGAGTGTGAAGGTTTAATGTTTATGGTAATTGATAAAGAAAAGTATATTAAAGATGATATGCTATGTTTAAATGTATATGAAGTATATGAAGGAGAAAAGAATGAATAAAACTACAGAGGAATTGCTAGAAGAGAGAGGAAAGAGATATGGTTCTTTCTCTTCATTTGCAGAAATAAGTCAAGAGATTAAAAGTAAAGTCTATACAGATTTAAAATTAGATAAAGAAAAAAGAGAAGCTAATATGATTATTATGGAAGGATTAGATATGGTTGTCCATAAACTAGCTAGGATTTTAAATGGTGATCCATATTATTTAGATTCATGGAGAGATTTATCAGCATATGCAAAACTAGTTTGCGATGAGCTAGAAAAGACTGAAAATGTAACTGATGTTAAGACAATTCAAATTATAAGAAAAAACGGAGAATGGGTTGAAGGTAGCAGTGATGAGAATTTACGCAATAGTTAGAATATCTAAAATGTTAGATATAGATATTATGTTTGTAGGATCTTATAACGCTTGTATAGACTATTTAGATTTATTAAGTAAAGATGAGAAATACGATCCTTATAACGAGTATGAACATAAGATAGAAGAAGCTAAAAGATATAAAATAGTTATAGAAGGAATATAATATGAATAAACAAGAAATGATTAACCAGTTAAGAGATATAGCAGATACTATGGAAGAAAATGATTATGTTTGTAATGCAGTGGATTTAAGACAAATCGCAGATAGTCTACAGACTAAACCAGATCCTATTAGGGACATAGTTAAGTTAAACGAAGAAAGATACGGTTTAAGTTTTAATCCTACTCAAGCATACAATAAGCTACACGAAGAATTAGAAGAGTTTAAAGAAGCTGACTTAAATAACGATAATACGGAAATGTTAGATGCATTAGCTGATATTATAGTTATTGCTGTTGGAGAGGTTAGAAAAATGGGATATAATCCTAAATGTACTTTAAATGAAGTGGTTAAAGAGATCAGCTCAAGACAACAAGACCCAATTCAAAAAGATAGATGGTTGAATGCACTTAAACAACCTGGAGAAAAATGGTTAAAAGATAAAAGTCAGGATAAGTCAAAACTATATAAAGCAGATTTCAATAAAGCAAGGATAAAGTAATGGAAACTAAAACTATAGCAGAAGAGTTACTAAGTAAAGTATTTGCTTTATTTGAAGCTCCTGCTGCTCCTAATGGAGTGAATGTATCTAATGATATGATTGCTGGAGTATTTTTACAAGGATTATTATCATCTAAAGTTTATAAATTTAAAGACTTAGAAACCAAAAAAGAAGATATAATAGAAACACTAAAAGATATAAAGAAATGTAGTGGAGACATATTAAAGGAGTTACATGGCTAGTATTAGGCAAGGATTAGCTATAGATGCTAGGAAGTTTGTAAACAATGCAACTCCTACTCCTTTCTATGATGTAGAAGGTAATAAGCATCTATTATTTAAGAATAAGGATTTCACAGGTTATAAACAAACTGATAGTAATTCAGTACATGTTATCTGGAAACGTGTTAAAGGGTTATCAGTTACAGTACAAATACACCACAGTACTATACGTAAGTTAGAAAAACTAGGTTTAATAGAACCTAAAGGATAAGATATGCTTTCAGATTTAAAATTATTTAATGTAAGATTTACAACACACCAATTAAATACTATAAATAAGTTTATACATAAAGTGAATAAAGCTATACCGTTTAATTCGAGTATAGTAATGTTAAAACTAGTAGAACTTCAAATACCTATTGACAAGTATAATACATACGATAAGTATATTTATACCTTATCATCAATACTTAAAGATGTGTTTAAAGACATTACTATCGGTAGAATTAAAGGTACGATGGTAGAAGGTAAAAGTCTATATCAGCCTGGGTTTTATAATAAATGGTTAAGATCTTTAGATTTAGATTTAATGGAACATAATACTACTTTTATTAAGGTACCGACAATCTTAGTTAAAAGTGCTAAAGAGTCTGATTCTATTGATTATCTAGTTAAAGATTACTTGAGGTTTATAGAAAATGATAATACAATCAACTCTTGAAAACTACCAAAGTATTAGAAGTGAATTAGATTACTGGATACATTATAACTGTGGGGTATTTAAAGCTAAAAATAGATCTTGCCCGTTAAGTACATTCAATAAAGAAGATCTTATATGGACATCTAAAGATATATTTCCAAAACCTTTAGATAGTGAAATATTTTTAAACGATAAAGTAATCCATATTAAAGCAACTAATGAATATTATTTATTTCTTAATGGTTTTAATAAAGAGATTGTAAGAAAATGGATAAAAGCTCAAGTTAGAAATAAAGAGTATTTAGACGATTATGTAAAATATAACTATCAAACCACATTAAATAGATTAAACAAATATGATCTATTTGAAATCATACTAGATTATATATAAAAATATAGTGAAAAAGGAAAAAGAATGAGTGTAAGTTTACTATACGCAAGTCCTCTATGGCTTATTAGCAATGGGATTAGACAAAGTCATGATACTACTGATAAGGCTGATAGTTATTGGTTAGATGGTATGGGTACAGAATGTCCATATTGTGGTTCAGATGAACTGGAAGAATCAGTTAGTCAATATGCATGTAATGTAACAAGTATATGTAGAACTTGTGGAGCTAATCTGCAAATGCATGTAGGAGAAAAGGATTATAACTTAATTAAAAGAGTAGGTTTTAAATTCAAACATGAGAGTGTGCTAGAGCATAGTCTTATTGTTTATGAATTTGAAGCAAGTAGAGCTTTATTACAAGAATTAAGTCGTTCAAGAATAGGAGTTAGTCCTACTATTAAATCTACAAGATATACTCTTAAAGAATTAAAAAAAGAAAAACCTTTTACATGGATTGAAGGTAGGGAAAAACTATACAAGAGAGCTGCCAAGTACTTGTATATGGTTAAAGACGATAACAATACAATTTACAATGCTGTAAACTATGCAAGTATTAAAGCGTTAGAAAATCTAAGAAAACTAGTAGTATCAGGTTTTAGTAACGATAAGTTAAAATATGCTTTACCTGAAGCTTATAAGTTTAAAGGTCAAGTTAGTTTTAATCTAAGGAGTCTTATGCATTTATTAACATTAAGATTACCTAAAGATGCTTTATTAGAGTTTAGAACTCTAGCATTAGATACATTATCTGTTTTACCTGATGATTATAGGGATTTACTTAGACAAAACGATCAACTAAAAGAACTAGAAGATTCTTTACGTATGCAATTAACAGGTATGGTAGATAACCTACCTAAAATGTATACTGTAGAAACAGACGGTTTTAACTAAAGGAGTTATATGAAATTAAAACATTTTAAATTAGAAGAATTTGCTTGTCCCTGTTGTGGACAGTGTAACATGAATGAGGAACTATTAGGTAGACTAGATGAAGCAAGAGGTATAGCTAATGTACCTTTCCATATCAATAGTGGATATAGATGTAAAGAACATAATAAATCTGTAGGAGGTTCTCCTAACTCATCACACCTAAAAGGTTTAGCTGTAGACATTAAAACGCATAACAGTAGAGACAGATTCCGTATTCTAGAAGCATTACTAGCTGTAGGATTCAATAGGTTAGGGATAGGAAGACACTTTATTCATACTGATATAGACAAAGATAAGGTACGAGAAGTTATATGGGATTACTATGAGAAACATTGATTTTGAATACCATTATGCTACCTCTGATGAGGTGTATGATGCTATATACCAGACAGATGAAGTATACAACGTATTCTCATATATGTTTTTAAAGGGTAAAGAAACAGTTACTATAGAATACGGTATACCTAAATTCTATGATGATGGATCTGATTATGTACTTGAAACTAAAGGTACATTATACGTTAGCTTAGATGATATTGCTAAAGAATGTGATATTGTTGAATTGCTTAAACAGTTTATTAAAGATAAACGTTGTAAATTAAAGGAGTAGCATGGAACTAAAAGAATTGCAGAATAAGATTACAGAGATTTCTAATTATATTGTAAAGTTAGAAGACGAATTAAAAAATAAATATGCTCATACACCAGCTGTAGCTTATGAGATTAGATTAGATATAGATAATTGTACTAAAGAGTTAGTAAAACTAAGAGGTAAGTTTGATAGATTGGTAGAGGAAAGTAATGAGTAGGGTATTTACACTACTTAAAGCTGTATCTATTACCATATTTATTATGATAACACTTATAGTTATGTTTTACTCTTCTTACCTACTTCTACCTATCTCTATTGCAGCAATCATATTTATAGTTACGTATATATCACTAAAAGAATCCTCTTATTATTAAAGAGGATTTAATTTAGTCGGTATAACTGCATTTATGTTTACTAAATCGAATGGGTTATTTACGAGTTCGTATTTACTAAATATATTACTGTTAAATATAGATTGATCTTCTATACCTAAAGCATTATAAGTAATCTCTCCTATACCGAATGATAATAATCTATTTTTTACCATATTATAAACTACTTTCTGTATTCTCATCCAATAAGCTGGAAACATTAAAACACCGTAATCAGATAGAACTTTTACTTCTATAGGCATTTCTTCTTTATAATCAGGGAATGCTTGTATGACTTTAACTACTGCTTCTTTATGGTCTATTCCTACATCTCTTAAATGCCTATAGTAAGTTTCTTTAGCTACAATATCTGATAGGTCATTCATCATTACACCTGTTTTTACAATTTCCGATTTAGGAGATAGAATGAATTGTTGTACATAAGATACTATATCATCTTCTTTCTTGTACTTAGCTATATGTTCCATAGCAGTTTTTAGTCTTTCTTCGAATATCTTAGTACTCTCAAGTTTACCTAAAGGTTTAGCTATCCCTCCTAATACGTCTTCTAAGTTATAACCGAATTTAGCTAACTTCATTATACCTTTAGCAACTAAAGTATTATTACCATTCTTATCTAATAACAGCTTTTGTAATACTGTTTCAATATCAGCTTGTAACCCTGATATAGTTTCTGTATATGAGTTGTTAATTACATCTGAACTAATAGAGTTAATAAACCCATTCTTAACTGCATTAGCCATAGGGTGGTTGTCGAAAGTATCTCTAGCTTTCAAATACTCTTTCTCTGCTCTTCTAATCTCTTCCGTAGTAAATCCACTAGACTCTTTTAATATATTGTACTTATATCTTTTAAGTACCATATCTAATCTTACTTCATCTAATGTTCCCATCTCTTTCATAATTTTATGACCATATTGAGCTATTTTAGTTACAGGTACTCCCATAGTTGCTAAATATTCATTATTAGAAATGATATCAGCTCCAATCTTTTTAGGGTTAGCTATAACCATACCTAACTTAGCACTAGATACAATATGTTTAAATACTTTACTAGCAATTCTTAATTTTTCAGATTTAAAAATACTATCCTGTCTTTCTCCTAACAACCAATAACTTATGTCTTTTCTAACTAATGTTACATTCTCATTAAAGTTTTGTACATTAGATAACACTTTAGGTTTAAGAATATATTTTTGTTTTATTTCCTTAGGTAAATCTTCGTAATGTAGATCTACACCTAATTTTATAAAGTAAGGATGATCTACATCTTGTGCTTTTATTAAGTTTAATAAAGTATTAAGTCTAGGGTCATTAGTAGAGTCTATTTTCATTGTTAAAGATTCTTCTAATAATCTATCTCTAATAACTATAGTATCATTAGCTACTGCCATATGTTGTGTAGATCTAATAACTACATCTTTAGCATCAGTCATATAACCTAAAGTAGCCTCTTCTTCCTCTGTTAGTACTAACTTAAATTTTCTTTCTTTCTTAGACTCTCTGTTAATTGTAACTATATTATTAGTTTTTAGATTATGTTTATACTTCATTACGATATGGTCAGGTACGTAAATATCTTGTTGGTTGTATCTAACATCTGTTCCGATACCTTTAGTGGTTACATCGTCATAAACTTTTCTATATATAATTCCTACAGTACTATCTGTAGGTTTTCTTAATACCTTCCATCCATTCTCCTCTACCAAGTCGTAATTATCTAACTCATCTCTAGTTATGACTTTAGTTTCTATTTTCTCTTTAGCTACTTTTCTATTAAAAGTCTGATGTACATATCTTAATGATTTAGTATTACCTCTATTATTATGTACTTTATGTGTATACGATCTTAAAGCTAGTACATTATCAGATAAGATATTTTTTAGGTCTTTATGCTCTAGTAATTGTTTTATATCCTCAGTAGTAGTCTTTTCTTTCTCAGCTAGTTTCTTAATACTTAGTAAAGTAACTACTGCTTCTGCATTATGGTTATCACCAAATACTTCATATGTATTGTATACTAAATTTTTACCTACTCTCTTATTTACTACTACTTCGGCTATTTCATCTAACAATTCAAACTCTCTTTTACTAAAGTCATTAGAGTATATATCTAAAGCTTCTTTTATAGATTTGTTTCTGACATTTATAGGTAGATCGTAATAACTATGTAAAGGTACTCTACTAACTGTTTTGTCTAATAAATTCTTTTCTTTCTTAGAAAGATCCTTAGTAGCTTCTTCAAATCTAATCATACCTTCATCGATCATCCTACTACTATCCTCTATAATATTCTGGTATAGAGATAATAACTCATTTTTAGTTTTACTATTAGCTAAAGGTTTAATATTCGTATAATGTAATATCTTCTGTAAAGGAGTATTTTCTTCATATAACTCCATTACTTTATCGAAAGCTGTAGCATATATAGGAAAACTCTTTTTAAGTTTCTTATGTAATTCTTTTAAAGCTTTGGTACTTAATGCTTCTCCTCTATCCATTAAAGCTGCTCTAATGGCTTCATTTGCTCTAATAATAGTAGCTTGTTCTATTTTATCATCTACTCTCTTTTCTGGTGTATAGTTCTGATGATCATCCTTATAGATTTCATCTACCTTCTTATTCTTATACATAACATTACCGTTAGATGTTTTAGAATTTATAGCTCTATGTAAGAATCCTTTATTTATAGTAGAAGATACAGATTTAGCTAACAAATCAGGACTAAGGTTAAACACTACCTCTCCATCTTTAGTTTTAAATGTTATATCTTTTTTATATTTACTACTTTCAGTATAGTTTTTAAAATCTCCTCTCATAAAAGCTTTTAACACTACTCTTAATCTAAATGCGATATTAGTTAAATAAGTTACAAGCCTATCTCCTAATCTCTTCTTATTACTTTTTTCTGAATGTTTAGTTAATTGGTTATTTACTTTATCTCTAAAATCTTTATCTGTTGTATATAAAGTAACAAATTCGTTGATTTGATCTCGTGTTTTCTCATAAGACTTAATGTGTTGCATTCTACTATCATCATTCATTGTCTTAGATAATAAATCTAAAGTAGCTGTAATATGGTTTAAGTTTATATCTTTACTATCTTTAGTATATCCTGAATCATAAAAGTTAGTTTTAGTAGCTCTTTCATTTATATACCCACTCACTATTGCATGTGTAATCTCATGTTCTATTACTTCTTTAGTTAATAACCTTTCATCTTTTACATATATAGTATCTGTTATAGGATCGTATTTGGCATCTTCTTTCATATTAGGATTTATCTTAATGTTAGGTAATAAGTTGTTATTCATTACTTGTTTTATTAAAGGAGATGTATTTGCTAGCTTTTCAATAAACTTAGTAGGTTTACCTTTACTATTTACCGTTTGTTTTGTTTTGGTTTTCTTAGGTTCTGTTTTTACTTCAAACCCAAATAGGTAGCTACTATTCTCATCAAACATAGAATTAACTAATGTTTGTTTTTGTGTTTTACCTTCTGCTATTTCCTGTTTAATACTTTCAATAAAAGTTTTAGCAGCTTCTAAGTTTTCTTTATCTTTTTCATCTAATTTTCTATCTTCTATTTCAGCTACCATTAATTCCATAGATCTAAGTAGTTCTTCTTTAGTGTCATAATCCAATAGTACTTCTTTAGTAGCTTTTATATACTCTTCTTGGAATATAGCTGCTATCTTAGGATCAGCAATTACTGCATCTTGAATACCATATATATTAAAATCTTTACCTACTCTTTTCTTAGTAGCTATTGTTGCTTTAGCCAGTATAGCCTCATCTGTACTGTGTGTAGTCAATGTACCGAATGTAGTAAATAGAGGTACTTCTTCTACTCTCATTACTTGATATGGATTACCGTTCTCATCAATAACCTCTTCTATAACATTATTTCTTTTCATTAAAGGAATACCATATTGCATTAAATCTTTAAAATCTGTTTTTCTTCTCCCGTTATTAAATTCTATTGCTGTTAAAGCAGGTAGTATTTTTAAGGGTATATTGAATTTAGTAGATAAGTTTTTAGCTACATCAAACATAGCTTTAGTTCTTTCATCAAATGACTCAAAGTATTTACCTTTAGCTTCTTCTTCAATAATAGAATATAAGATCTCAGGAATATGTCCTTTAGATTTTAAAACTTTAATAAGTTTACGTTTTAGTGCTGAGTCTTCTAAAGGATTATAATTTTCAGGTAGATGTTCATCTTCTAGTAGTTTAGCTACATATTTATTTGCTTTCTTTCTACTTTCTGTATCTCCTCTATCTAAAGCTGTAATTAGAGCATCTGCTATATCTTTAGCTATTGAACTTCTAGCTCCTGATTTTGATTGTTGATATATAAGAGATACTGTAGGTATTTTAGCTATATCTCTTAAATTTCTAAATATACCACTATCTAATAAGTCTTTTAACTTCTCTTTCTTGCTTTCAATATCTGTATCTTCATTAAGATCACTGTCTATTTCATCTAGGAAATCTAATTCTGTATTTGATTTAGCTTCACTGTTTAATATCTTTTTAATGCCTTCTTCTGCTAATTGATAAGGATCTCTCACTATTTTAGTATCTTTATCTCTTTTAAATATACCTAAACCTTTAGCTAACTCTATCAATGCTGCTCTCTGTTCTGGGTTAGCTGTATTTAACTTCTGTACAATCATAATAGAAAACCCACTAGCTGTAGCATCTGGTTCCACATTAAATGTTGTATTGATTATACTTTTATCTTTAACTTTTACTAAGTCTGCTACACCTATAAGTGCTTTATATACTTCAGTAGGTACTTGTCCTTTAAATGCTTTACCTGTATTTATTAATCTAGCTATCTTATCTAATAAAGCTCTCTCTGTAGCCTTCTCCTCTACTATAGCATTAACAAAACCTTTGATATAAAATATATCATCTTTAGTATTCTTATCTAAATCTTTAATAGTGTTTACTAATTCTGTTATAGCTTGTCCTGTAGTTTGGTCATCTTTAGCTATACTTAGTACTTCATCTATACCTGCATACATAACTTGTTCTGCAATACTTCCCTTTTCTACCATTACAGGATCTCCTAATCTAATAGCTCCTCTAACAAACTTTTCTAATTGAGCGTTAAGAAAACTGTTTAAATCATGCAATCTAGCATTTCTTACAAATGCATATGTAGGAAACCATTTAATCTCTTCAGGATAACTACCCTCTTCTAATTTTTGATCTATTAACCAGTTAACTGCAGATTCTACAGGACTCATCATAGATATGTTTTGACCTAATGTAGACGTCTTGTTAGCTTTACTGTGTGTATCATGTAAACCTAATACTTTAGCTATATTAGTAACTTCGGGTAAGTTAGATTCTCTAATGAATGTACTAAAAGGTTTATCCATATTGTTTTCATATTCTCTAGCTAATGTTAATAGCATATCAGTAAAAGATTTATCTAACTTAAGATCTACTGTTTCCATAATATCTCTAAATAATTTATTAAGATCTGTTACCTTCATATAGTCACCCTTAGCTAATTCTTTAGCTGTAGGTTTTTCTTTAGGAGGATAAGTAACTAAAGTCTCTCTAACTAATCTACTTAGTGGGTTTATAGTACTATTAAGTGCAGTATATAACTTATTACTCATTAATTCATTATAACCTTTAAATAAGGCTTTTTTGAAATCTGTTATTTCTCCAGCATTAAACATTGATCTGTCTAATACTAAAGATACTGAAGGCATATTAGTTACACTTATTTTACCTTTAGTTTCTTCAGAATAGAAATCATTTACTGCAGGTAATTCTCCAGTTTTTAATATTCCCTGTCTTTCTAATCTTTCTATCTGTTCTATACCCATCTTATAATATAACATTTCTCTATAAGCAGCTTCCTCTTTACTTAGTTTACCGTTCTCTTTAGTTGCTATTCCTTGAGCATATGCTATCTCTCTACCTATTACAGTAGCTAATCTAGCTAAAGGGATGTTTACAGTACCTGTTTCTTTATTTACAATACTGTTTACATCTAAACCTTCTCTATCTATTTTAGCCAACTCACTACTTATACTGTCTATTATGTGTTTCATAGTAATAATATTTTCTTTTACGTTAATATCATTACTGAATAGGTCATAAAAACTTTCATCTAAAGCTTCTCTACTACCTTCCCAGAATAGTCTTTTCATCCTAACTTTGGTCATATTATCTAGTACAGTAGGTATAGAAGCTATTTCATATCCTACCTTATTTTTTATATCTTTAACTAATGTTGTAATGTCTTCTGCTTTTATATCCCATATAGAAAATTTAGGTCTTCTATGTAACATTTCAGCTAATATTTCTTTAGTAGCTTCTTTATCGATTGTAGTAAAATACTTTTCAAACTCTTCTTTAGTTATGCAACTCATTTAATCTCCTTAACAGATCATACCTGCTTTATCTAGTCTTTTAAAAATTTCTGCTAATGTCTTCTTATCTGCTTTCTCATTTAGTATCGTATATTCCATTGCAGTGCCTTTATCCTCTTCTGCCTTAGTACTATTTTCAAACTCATATTTTATAGTCTTAGCAACTTCTTTGGCTTGTCTAATTATATCATTTAAACCTACTTGAGTATTTCTACTACTTAAATCTAATAATTTAATATTGGAATCTAATAGTGATAGTTCTTTTTCTGTAGGTAGTTTTAAGTTAGATATATCTTTATCTTTTAAAAAATTAACTAAAGATTTAAGACTCTTTAATTGTCCTTTAACAGCTTTTAATACTTCTGTATCTATTACATGTGTTTTATTAGTATTATTCAATAGAGCCTGGTATTGTCTATTTACATGACTAGTAAGTCTTGTATAGAAATCTTTACTATTCTTAAACTTAGTCTCTCCTATAAAAGCAGATAGTAAAGGATCAGATATTAAGTTATTTAACATACTAGGTTTATTAGCTATTAAGTCAGTTATGTAATCTGTTAATAGATCTATTTCTTTATCTGTTAGATTACTTTGTTTTTTGATTAACGTATTTCTAATGTTATCTTTGGTTAACGACTTATCTATTTCACCTTTACCTACTAATTTATCGTAAAGTTTTCCTATATTATCTATATTCTCAAAAGCTTCTAATGCTTCTCTTTTTTCAGGTAATACATTACTTAAATTTTCAAGTGCTTCAGCTATAAAATAGTCTTTTCTATTTTGTTCAGGTTCTTTATTTGCAACCTCTAAAGCTTTATTTAAAATATCAATAACTTCTTTGGCTTTCTTACCATCTAGGTCTATGTCTTCGTTAATAACAGTTTTTACTGCTTCTTGAGCAGTTCGTTGAATATCTGTAGCATCTTTTAAATCTATTTCTGATTTTGAAGTATCTGCATAAGCTTCTATAGTATTTTCGAATATTTCTTTATTAGGTACTTCTTTACTACTACCTTCTGCTATTTTAGCGAATGTCTGTTTAACGATAGTCTGTTTTAAAGGGTTAACTTCTTCTTGTAAGGAATTCTCTCCTTTATATACTTCAGGACTAGTTTTAACATCACCAAAGTCAATATTCTCATCTGTCAATGTTTCATTCTTCTTACCGAATAAAGTATTATATGCATCTATCTTAGTTTCTAAAGCTTTATTTACTACACTCTTTACTTTCTTTAATTGTTCTTCATTATTCTCATTTACTTTAGTATTATCTAGAGATTCTTTTAAGGCTATTAGTTTATCTAAAGAAAGGTTACTGGCTAACTCTTTAGTTTTATCTTTAGATTCCCCCATCAAGTTATGTACTATTGTAGTGTTAGGTGTATTATTATGTACCTTTACACCATTTAATGTAACTGGTTTAGTTTTAGTCTTACCCAGGTATATAGGTCTATTTAACCCGTTGATCTGTACTATTGCTTGATTATTATTAAATACAGCTTTATCTAACAAACTCACTATAGTCGTTTTAACTTCATTCTGCTCTTTCTCTGTAAGGGGAGTGTCTATAACAGACTCTATTTGTTTAGATGTTATTATGTCATTGTATTTAATAGCTGCTTGTTCTAATGTATCTAAAAATGAATACGTTAGATCTTCATTATTAGTTAGACTGTCTATGTCTTTAGCATAAGTATCTACAGTGTTCTTAATAAGGTTTATACTACTCTCAGATACTTTCTCTTTAAGTAATTCCTCTATATCCACTTTACTGTTACTTTTCTTTATTATATGTTCTAGTAACTGTTTAGTGTCAGGACTTATTACTTCCCCTACAGTCTTATCGCTATTATCTTCTATATTAAACTCTTCAAGTTTACTTTTTAATTCATTAGTAAATGTTTTAGTTTCTTCTACAGTTTTACCTTCAAGGTTTATATGATTTAATAGAGACTGTTTTAAAGTTGCTATTTTTCCTTCGTCTAAGTTAGAAGCTTTTACAGCTTTTACAGTGTCTTGAAAAAGAGCTGACTTGTCAGGATGTTCTTTACTTAATTCATCTAATGTTTTAGTTAAGTCTTTAGACTTTAATATCCTATCATAGATTGTTCTATTCTGTTTATTAGTTTCCCTTAAAGCTCCAACAGCTATCTTATTATGTTCATTTTTAACATTAAGATGATCGTTATCTACAACCCTAGCTGCATTAGTCATTCGATATTTTCTTATAGTGTAATTTGTTACATCTTTAACTAAAGACATAGTACCTAATACAGATTTTACTGTAGCACTTGGTGCTATACCCGTTGCATGTAATGTACCTGCTCCAGCTGCTGCTGAACCTGCATTTCCAGCTATCTCTTTTAATGCTTCTCCTGTAAGTGCAGCAAATGAGTCATTACCATTTTTTACATTGTAGTCATGCCATTCTTGTAAGAACTCCTGAGTGTATTCTCCTGCTGCTGAAGCAGTCATCTTTGTAAAAGGTTTTACTATATTAGTAGCTGCTATACCAGTCAACCCTACTGCTTTTACTATAGCAGGTTGTTTACTAGCTAGAACATTTAACTGCTTAAATAAAGTATCTTTACTACCAGTAAACATAGCACTCTTTAAAACATCTTTAGTACCTGCTTTCAGTAGATCGAAATCAGCTCCACTAATAATAGAGTCAATAGCAAAGTATTGTAATTTAGTTTTCATATCTAAATCTTTACCTGTTATCTTCTTATACTCTTCATTAGCTTCATTAGTATGCATAAATCCTAAGATCCAACCTTTAGAAGCTGCACTATCAACTAATTTAACTCCTCCTTTAACACCCTTTAAACTGAAACTAGCTGCATCTTTAGCTATTTTATTCATTACACTATCTGTAGTAGCTTTCTTTAATAGAGCCTTACTAGCAAGGCTATCTACGAATTTAGTACCTTTAGCTAATTTAGTAGCATAACCAGCTAACTTTACTTCTGGAGTAAGTACCATTGTAGCTATCTCACCTGTACTTTCAGCCAAAGCAGTAAAAGGGCTTTCTATACCGTGAGTAAATCCTTTTACAGAACTGTCTATAAATCCTGTAGAGTTTTTACTTAATTCAGCACTTTCTCTATTGTACTTATTTATCCAGAATTTATCTACATTCCATCTTTCATTTAAAGTCTTTTCTAACTTATCATTCTTATCTAAGATATAATCCCCAGCAATATCAAAATGTTCTTCTACATTCTTAGATAAGGTTAAAGCACCAGCTAAAGCACCTAATCCTTTCTCTACATATCCTGCTAGCTCTCCTGGAATCTTAGCTACTGATATAGCAGCTCTTTTACCTACATTAGCCCAATCTTCTTTTTTAGCGTCTTTATAGTTAGTTTCTCTAGTATTGATACCTTCTATTTCTTGATCTAATATTCCTTCATTTATCTTATAAGGATCCACATTAGCTGCATTAACTTGTTCTAAATTACTTTTCTCTCTAGCTATGATACTATACTCATAGTAAGCTTTAGCTAAATCTAAGTGTTTATTTGCTTCTTCTGGATTATCATCATAAGCTTTAGTTATATCTCTTACATCTTTCTTATAAGCTTCTTCAATAGGGTCTATAACTTTTACACTATCATTTAGTTTATTCATATAAGTTATAGCCTGTGTATCCATTTTTTCTTTTAATTTAGATACAGTTGTAGGTTGTATTCCGTTTAAATCGATTGTTTTATCCATATCACTCTCCAGAACGTTTATTTAAAGTATTTAGTATAAGCTTTCTTTTATTTTCATTTTTAATACCTAAAACGTTAAGTCCATCATTGATATATTTATACTTAGTAGTAGGATCTTTTAGATTACCTCCATTAGCTCTAATATAAGCTTCTACCAAAAATGCATCTCTATGAGTAGTAGATACGAAATTGCCCTTTGTATTTACATACTCTTTAGGAACTCCTACACCCCCTGTATTAGGATCATATATTAATCCATTATCTACCATAAATTTAACTTTTTGTACATCTCCTTTAAATTTAGAAGTTAACGTACCTATCACATTTTTATAAGCTTTACTATTGATATAGTAATTATCACCTTTACCTAGTCCTTTGTTAAGGAAATTACTGTTATTCTTTACAGGTTTATCTATGTTTTTAGGATCAATACCTAAGTATTCAGTTATAATCTTATAAGCATCTTCATTTGTTTTTGTTATTATATTTGCATTATTTACGTTTACTAAAGTCTTATACCTATCTTCATCCATCATTTCTCCGTTATGCCATACTTTACCTGGTATTTTCTTTATAAAAAGTTCTCCCTTATCATTCCTTTCTACAGTAAAAGCAGGACTACCGTTAGATTTAAGCTCGTCATACTGTTGCTTTTGTCTTTTAAGGTCTCTGTTTGAGATTCTATCTTTCTCTTGTTCTTTTAGTAACTTTTCATACTCTTCTTGCTTCTTTTTAGCTATAGCTGCATTTACATTTGTTGCACCTGTCTGAGCTGCATAGTATCCTGATAAAGCACTAAGTTCTTTTGCTTGAGCATTCTTTGCTTTTACTTCTGCTGCTGTCTTATTATCGTCATTAACAATTTTGTGTTTTATCTGGTTTATAT
>Ga0256837_1001456_pt1 | contig 16345 bp, 14 predicted proteins | sample 4562384metaG_FD_185976 | JGI IMG/M metagenome (GOLD analysis project Ga0256837, IMG submission 185976) | Hydrothermal vent microbial communities from Guaymas Basin, Mexico - 4561-384 | ecosystem: Environmental > Aquatic > Marine > Hydrothermal vents | place: Mexico: Guaymas Basin | collected...
TAATTGAACCGTTGAATCTTTAAACTCTTTGGTATATTTACTTGTTCTCATGGTTTACCTTTATTCATTTTATTTTAACTTAGAATTCTTTAAATTCTTTGTATGAATTTAGGTTACCACTCCAAAAATTATATCAAATATAGTGTTAGGTGATTGTTACTATCTATTAAGATAGTAATGGTAAGATTATCTAAAAAGAGGTATTATGAACGATTCAACAGACCCAATCACACTAACTATAAGGATGGCAGTATTTGTTGTCATAGCTGGTATATTCTTTTTCACGCTAAAAAGTAAAAAAGAGGATAAAGAGTAGATCACTAACTATAAGTGATCTATCTTTTTTTAAAGATAAGAAGTGTTTTATCCTCAGTATCATAAAGTGAAAATGGTTGTTTCTCTACAAGTTTTAAACCTGTAAGTTTCTGAAAAACTTTTATTTTATGAAAATATTGAACTATCTTATCGTGGTATTTTGTGTAGGTTTCATCTTCATTTTTAACAAATAAAGTAAAAAATGTATGAAGTTCCTCATTTACAAATTCAGCTTCTACACATAAAAACTCATCATCTTTATCTTTACTCATTGTTCCATCAGCAACATCTGAGAATCCATAAAGTGTGTTTATATCTGCGATGAAGATTCCATCATCATTAAGTTTTGTAGCCATAGATTCTAAAAAAGGTAAAAGTGTCTCTTTATCCATAAAGTTTAAAACATCAAAGATTGAAACTATCGCATCATAAGTTCCATCAACTTTAGTAGCATCTATACACTCAGCATCAAGCCCTTGAGATAAGCACTCATCAACCATAACAGAACTTAAATCAACACCCCTACATTTAACACCATCACTAATCATCCGTCGCATAAAACCACCACGACCACAACCAACATCTAAAAGTGTTTTTACATTTTTATCAGCCAATTCTGAACGGTAAAGGTCATAAAGTGCTTCTGTTGCCTCTTCGATTCCTAAAAGATGTTCAGCTTTAGCATATAAGTCTAAATTTGTCATAAACTATTTTTGCTCTTCTTTAATGATGCCGTTAATTTTTTCATAAATATCTAAAACTTCATCTTTTTTAGCAATATAACTATTTTTGTTAGCGATTAAGTAAGTAGATGAAGTCATAATATCCTCAACAACCTCTAAACCATTTTGTTTCATAGTAGCACCAGTCTCAACCACATCAACTATCATATCTGCTAAACCAATAAGTGGAGCTAACTCAATAGAACCATAAAGTTTTATAATCTCAACACTCACAGCTCTCTCTTCAAAATATCTTTTAGTGATATTTACCATTTTAGAAGCAACTTTCAAATCAGGCTTATTAAGATCAAGCTTTTCACCTTTTCTCATCCCAATAGAAACTTTACAAACACCTTTTTGTAAATCTAAAAGACGAATCACATCAAGCCCTTGCTCCTCTAAAGTATCAAGACCAACAACACCAATATCTGCTGCTTGATGGTAAACATAAGTCGCTACATCTTGGTTTCTTACAAGTAAAAAAGTAAAGTTTGGAGTCTCTAAAATAAGCTTTCTATCATCAAATTTGAACTCATCACCAAATATTTTTCCAAATATCTCTAGTGTATCCTTAGCGATACGACCTTTAGGAAGTGCAACTGTTAGCATCTATAACGACCTTATGTATAAATATAATTTTCGCCATTTTATCTAAAAATAACTCAAAGTTTGATGAGTATAACCTAAAGATTAAAAAAGATTCTTGTTATTTATCTCATTAACATTAACTTAACACTAAAATAATATTATACAATTTTAGAAGATTATATAAGTAATCTAAATACTTTGGAGTTAATAATGAAACATATTATTTTACTAACCTTTACAATTTTTTCACTAAATGCCATGAGTTTAGATGAAACTATCTCCTATGCCTTAGAGCATAACAATGCCCTAAAACAGATAGATATAGATGTTAAGCGTTCAAAAGAGCAAAGAAGCATCAAACAAGCACAAAAATATGGTCGTTTTGATGTTATAGCATCTTATGACCACTATAATCTATCAAGAACATTGGTACCATTAGCCCCTATGACTTTAGCTAGTTCACCAGATGGATCTTACAAAGTTCCAACAACAAAAGATCTTTTTAGTGCTGGAGTATCTTATAATGTTATACTTTTTGATGGTTTCGCTCAACAAAATTCATACAAAATTTCAGATCTTCAATACCAAAATAGTTTTATAAAAAATAAACTTGGTCGTGAGGAGTTGATATATAATGTAAAAAATTTATATATCTCACTTTTAACTTTAGAGGAGCAACTAGTAGCACAATCTCTATACACCGTATCTGAGTTAAGAGTTCTTCAAAAAATACAAAAACAAAGAAAAGAGGGAACAAAATCTAAGCTTGATTTTCTTAGAGCAAAAAATGCTTTTGAAGCTAGTAAAGCACAAGAGAGTATCATTGAAGCGAACATAGCTATATTAAGAGCAAATATTAACTCTATTTTAGGTGATAAAGAGTTTGACAAAACAGAACCTATAACGATAGATATGGAAAAAGATAACATCAAAGATACAGCAGGTATAAAAGATCTTCAAAGGTTTAAAGCTACACAATTAAATATCAAAATCAATGAGAAAAGAAGAAAACAAGCTAAATCTGCCTATTTTCCAATTATAGATTTTAGTGCTTATTATGGTCAAAATTTTGGTCCAAACGATACAACAAACACAGTACCAACTACAAGTGTAGCTCCAACAGCTGGTTCTACACTTATAGATAAGGGTGACTGGAATAATGAAAATGTTTGGCAACTTGGTGTTCACCTAAAATGGAACATATTTGATTTTGGTTCTAAATCTGCTAAATATGAGCAATCAAAACTCTCTTATTTAGAATCTAAACTTGAGAGTAATGATGTAGAGATAGAACTAAAAAAGAATATCATAACTGCTAACAATAAGATAAAATTAGCAAAAGCACAATTTTATAGTAGAAAATCTCAATATCAACTTTTAGATGAAACTGAAAAAATTGAGCAGGTTCGTTATGACAATAACGCCTTAACACTAACTGACTTACTTGCTACACAAGCAAATAAAGCGTTAGCTAAAGCACAAATGATTAACGCAAAATATGAGTACAAAAAAGCTATTTGTTACTTAGAATATCTATTTGAAAAAGGGGATAAATAATGAAAAAAAATATTTTAATAATTACACTAGTTGCGATCGTAATATCAGCAGGAATCTTTTTAAAAGGTCAAAAACAAAAAGTTGCTAATCTTTCTACACCAAAAACATATAAATATAGTGTAGATATAACTAAAGCTAAAACTAAAACTGTTAGAGAAACTAGACACTTCCTAGCACAACTTTTAGCTAGTAAAAGTGCTTTAATAGCATCAAAATTCTCTGCTGATATTAAAAAAATATATGTTAATGAGAACGATATGGTAAATAAAGGGCAGATTCTGATAGCTCTTGATGATACAGATATGAAAACAACTATCGCATCAACAAAACAACAAAAAGATGCTTTAATTTTAGATGTAGCAAACGCTAAAAGATCACTAGAGCGTTCTAAAAATCTTTATAAAGCAGAAGCTATATCTCAAGAGAAATATGATAATGCTATTGTTGCTTACCAAAATAAACTAACAGCTCTTAAAAATCTTGATGAGAAGATAAAACAACTATATTCTCAACTAAAATACCTAAACATAACAGCACCATTTAAAGGTCGTGTTGGTACTATTTTTGTAGATGAGGGTAACCTTGCTTTACCAGGTAAACCTATCATTTCATTAAACTCTGATGATCAAAAGCTTATCTTTAGCTATGCTCAAACTTCTCAGGCTATCTTAGAGGGGCAAGATGTTATGATAGATAATAAAATCATTGGTAGTATATATCGTAAATATGATGATGCTAAAAATGCTATGTTGGTTGCTGAAATCAAGCTAAACAAACCTTTACCAAATGCTAACAAATCTTACATTAATATAGATGTTGTTGTAGCTCAGATGGATGGTTGTAGTGTACCTCTTCACTCTTTAGTTCATAGAAAAAATGAGACTGCCATTATGATATATAAAAACAACCATTTTGAGGAGAAAAAAGTAGATATTATACTTCAAAATGGTACAGATGCTATTATAAGAGAGTGTCCAACAGAGCCATTTGCTGTTGCTTCAGAAGCTAAACTTATACTACTTCCTACTCTAGGAAATATCCTTTTAGATAAGGTTGAGTAGATGAAAGATTCCTATTCTTGGGTAGAAGCTCTACTCAAAAGACCATATTTTATATACTCTTTTTTAACTCTATTTGTGTTTTTAGGGGTTGTTGGTTACGAAAAACTTGATCGTAAACTTTTTCCAGATTCAAATTACCCAACAGTAGCTGTTGTTGTTGTAAACCCAGGTGAATCAGCAAAAAGTTTAGCTGCTAATGTAAGTGTTCCTGTTGAGGAGGAGTTATATACACTAGATAAGATTCGTAGAGTTTATTCTACAACCATAGATGAAGTTAGTGTGATAAATGCTGAGTTTGAATATACAAAAGGGATAGATGCTGCTTCTAGTGATGTTAGTAACTCTATGGATAAGATTAAAGGTGATCTACCATCATCAATCTTACCACCAAAAATTTTACAAATAACATCAGCAACAGCACCTATTATAACTATTGCTGTAAGTTCAAAAAACAATATCCCTTTAGAGGATATTCGCCAAATAGCACAAAATGAGATAAAACATGATCTTATAAAACTAGATGGTATCTCAAATGTTGATATATTTGGTGGCTATAAAAAAGAGTTACAAATTATTGTAGATAAAGAGAAACTAGATCAATTTGGGTTAGATATTAGCCGTGTTGTTGCTGTATTACAAAGTAATGACAACGATTATGCGATAGGTTTTATTAACTCTCAAAAAGATCGTTATCTACTTAAATCAAATGCTAAAAGAGATAGCATAGCTAAACTAAAAGCTATCCATATCACTCCAGATATAACACTTAATGATATATCTAAAATATATTTTGGACATTATGAAAATTCATCACTATACTTTGGTAATGAGAAAGAAGCTATCGCTATCGCTGTTCAAAGGGGTATAAATGCTGATGTTGTAAGAAGTATAGAGAGAGTTGAAGCTGAACTTGAGAAGATAAAAACAAAATACCCAAACCTCATTTTTGAGATAACAGATACACAAAAAGAGACTATTGTTCAAAGTACAACAAATATGTTTGAGTCTCTTCGTGATGCTATTGTTATGTCAACAATTGTTGTATTTTTATTTCTTGCTAGTTTTAGACAAGTTTTAGTTGTATTAGTAACGATTCCTATCGTTTATGCTGCTACTATCGCACTTATGTGGATTGTTGGGATTGAGTTTAATGTTGTAACTCTAACTGCTATTATCTTAGCACTTGGTCTTTTACTCGATGATACTGTTGTTGTTATGGAAAATATTGAAAGACATTATCGTGAGAAGCATGATGAGATTCATAAGGCTGTTTTTGAGGGTACAAAAGAGATTATGTTTGCCGATCTATCGGGAACTCTTACAACTATGATTGCCCTATCCCCTATGCTATTTGTTGGTGGTTATCCACAAACTGTTTTCCAACCATTGGTTGGTACACTACTTTTAGCACTAGCAGCTTCATATATCATCTCTATAACTGCTGTTCCACTTTTATCTTTAAAAATCTTAACAATCAACCACAGCTGGGTTTTAAGATCTGAAGAGTTTTTTGAGCGTTTTATAGGAAAAATCAACCGTGTAATCTCATCATTCTTCGCAGATGCTGTTAAGTTAGCATTAAATAAAAAATCGGTTGCTATTAGCTACTTTGTTGTACTTATCTTCCTATTTATAAGTAGTGTAAAAGGTGTTATGCCAACTGTTGGTCAAGAGCTTATGCCACCTATGGATACAGGTGGAGTAAAAATCTCTATAACTGTTGATCCAAACCTACCAATAGAAGCTAGTAAAAATATCGTAAAAGAGGCTAATAAGATACTCGCTAAACATGGTGAACTTCTCCGTTTATCTTCAGCTATCGGTTCAGAAGCTGGTGTTATGAGTATAGGTAGTGGTAGTGGTATAGACCATATCGCAATCACAGCTACATATATAGATCGTTACCAAAGGGAGAGTAGCATTTGGGAGATAGAGAGTAAACTTCGTCAAGAGCTATCTCAAATCAAAAATATTTATAGTATAGATGTTGTTGATTATGGAGCAACTGCTTTAGCTAGTCTTAGAGCAAATATTGATGTAACACTCTCAGGTTCAAACTTTAAAGATCTTGAAAAAGCTGGTATGTTGATAGAAAAAGCTATGAGAAATACTCAAGGTTTAGTATCTGTATCAAAAACTTGGGATAACAATAAACAGGTTTATGATTTAGAGATTGATGAGCAAAGAGCTTCACTTTATGGTTTAAACGATTCAGATATTATAAAACAGTTACAAGTTTACATAAGGGGAGCTAATGTTGCTTCATTTGATTTACAAAATAGTAAAGATTTTGGTGTTCGTATCTGGGTTGATGAGGCTAAAAGAAACAGTATCAAAAAACTAAGCTCATTTTTACTAACATCTAAAAAAGGTAAAATACCTCTATCTGCTGTTGCTAAAGTTGTGATGTTAACTGAACCATCACTTATAACTAGAGAGGGGTTAAACTATACTTTAAATGTTTATGGTTTTAGAGAAAAAGCAGCTATCTCCCATATAATGGCAAACTTTGATAAACAGATGGAGGGTGTAGAGCTTCCAAATGGTGTAACTATGGAGCAAACAGGTGATATCAAACAGTTTAAAAGCTCTGCTGAGCGTATGATTGGAGCTATCGGTTTTGCTTTAGTTCTTATCTTTTTTACACTTATCACACTATTTAACTCTATAAAAATATCATTAATGATTCTTATCTCGATTCCATTAACCATAGTTGGGGCAGCATGGATGATGCTTTTACTACACTACCATACATCTATGCCAGCTATGATGGGATTCATTTTATTATCTGGAATTATCGTTAATAATGCTATTTTACTTATCCATTTTGCGATGGAGAAAATCCAAGATGGTATGTCAAAAAGGGAAGCTATGATGGAGAGTATTAGAATCAGAACAAGACCTGTACTTATGACAGCTTTTGCTGTATCTGCTGGTATGTTACCTGTTGCTTTAGGTTCAGCAATCGGACTAGAGAGACTAGCTCCTCTAGGTGCTGTTGCTATTGGTGGTCTTATTGTTGGAACATTCTTAACACTACTTTTCATCCCTTTACTTTTCATCTGGAGTGTTAAAGAGAGTGAGGTTGAAGAGGAGTTGATAAACTATAACTAACTATAAAAAGCTAATTATTAATTAGCTTTTTCATCCCCTTAAAGATTAACATCTCATCTATTTTAGCTGATGGGAAAATCATACTAAACTCCTTAGAATCTCCACCTGTTAAATAGATAGGTAGATTATGGGAGTTTACCTCACTATATATATTTTTCAAATAACCATAACTTATAGCATCTTGTGAATTTTTTGGTAATTTATCTAAATTTAATGAAAAATTAAACTCATAATCTAAAACTGGTGATATATCTTTATAACATTTTGCCATAGCTTTTTTACCAGGGTAGATAAACCCTCCCTCAAAAACACCATCTCTTACAACATCAACCGTTATAGCACTACCAGCATCTACAATCACACCATTTTGTATAGCCTCACAAGCCACCACCCTATCGATTCCCATAGTTTCATAGTAGCTTTTCATATCTATACTCTTAGATAAATCTATCCAATTTTCTAAAGATTCTAATTTTGTTTTTACAAACTTATTTACACATATATAAAACACTTTCTCTTTAATCGTTGCTGGGTCAAAAGAGTTAACACCCTCTTTATAGCTACCTTTTGAATCTAAAAAATGGTAAGATGTATTTCCTATATCACACAGTATCATTTTCTTAGTTTCCACCCATTATCTTTAAACGCTTTTTCAGCTTTTGAGCAGATAGGAGCATCTATAAACATAACTTTATATTTATAATTATGATCACAATAGCTAACCAATTTGGCATATATAGTTGTAAATGTTTCAACATCTTTCATAACCAACCTACTCTTTTTGCTAACACTAAAAATAGCCCAAAAATAACCATTCATATCTGTTGCTTTATAGATATTTATCTTATTTCTGATTCCAAGCTCTTTTGGTTGTATCTCCAACATCTTTTTATATATCTTTCCATCTTTTCTCATAGAATCGACTATCTCTTGTATATTTATGATAAACCCTTTTATTCTTAATATTGTTATTTTATCAAAATTTTCTTACTTAGTGATTCTAAACCATATTTTGACGATTAAATTATGCTATCAACTTTATTTAATCGTCATTTATGTATAATCTAACCAAAAAAGGTAGCATTATGTTAAAAGTATCCCTATTTATATCTTTAGTATTTCTTTTCACCGCTTGTGTAGATGACAAACCTACAAAAAACTACGATTCTAAACAGATTATAGAGCAAAAATGTGCCTCTTGCCATAACCTAGATATGCCACCAAATATTTCAGATGATGAGTTAGCACCACCAATGATGGCAGTTGCCTTTCATGTTAAAGATTTTGTAAAGCCTAGTGATGAGAGTCAAAGAATCTCAAAAGCTATAAATTTTGTTGTTGATTATGTTCAAAATCCAGCATTAGAAAAATCATTTTGTGATAAAGATAGTTTAAAACGCTATGGATTGATGCCATCTCAAAAAGGTAAAATCACAGAGGGTGAACTAAAAGCTGTTGCCACATATATGTTTAGATATTTTACACCAAAAAATTTGGCAAAGATTCAAAAAGAGAAAGCTGATTATAACTCTCAAAGCTTAGGTAAAAAACTAGCGATTAAAAATAGATGTTTAGGTTGCCATAAAATTGAAAAAAATACAGTTGGACCAGCCCTAAAAAATATAGCTAAAAAATTTAAAAATGATGAGACAAATCTTATAAAATCTATAAAAAATGGATCTAAAGGTAGTTGGGATAGCTCCAATGGTGCTATTATGCCACCATTTAATAAGATAAAAGATGATGATTTAAAAATATTAGCTAAATGGATTTTAGAGCAATAAAAAAGATTCTATATATTAGTTTATATTATAAAATTTTTGATTTGTTTTATAGGAAAATAGAATAATATGGTATAATAAAAAATTAAATCTACCAACAAGAGGATATAGTAAATGAAAATACTATTTAGTATTCTATGTACTACGCTATTACTAAATGCTTCAGGTGTTACAGATTCTAAAAAATTATCGCTAGATGATGCTTTAGAGATGCTAAAATCTGAAAACTTAGAGATTAAAGCTGCTTCGTTTGATGTTAACTCTGCTAAATCTGAAGAGACAACAGTAACTGGAAGTTACTGGGGTAAACTAGATTTTGTTCAAGATGTTGCTAATTCAAATGATGCTGGAAATGTTTTTGGTTTCAAACTAACTTCAAGAGAAGCTGATTTTGGAGACTTCGGAGCTGAAGAGTTTATGAACAATATGGGAGCTTGTCAAAATGGTGATAGTTCCGCTTGTGCAAAAATGTACACTGATCCACCAGAGAATCTTAATGAACCAGATTCAAGAACATTTTTTCAAACAAAACTAAAGTATGAGATTCCAGTTTTTACTGGTTTTAAATTAAATAGTTATGCTGAGATTATGCGTTCTATGACAAAAATGAAAAAGCTTGAAAAAGATAAAGTTGTAAATGAAAAAATTTATCAACTTAAAAAAAGTTTCTACGATATGGCTCTGTTAAAAGATTCTATAAAAAACTTAAATACTATCTTAACAAATATCAACACTCTTGAGCATATGACACAAAATATGATAGATGTTGGTTATGCTAAAAAAGTGGATCTATTAGAGGTTCAATCTAAAAAAGGTAATGTTGAGAGATTAATCGCTCAGATGGATTCTAACAAAAAGTTACTTTACCACTACCTTAGCTTTTTACTAAACCAAACTATCAAAGATATTGAAACTCCTAATGCTAGTGTTACTATGCCAAATATGGATGATAAAAATATCTTAGAAAACAATGTAGATATAAAAAGAGCTTCAACTGGACTAGAGATAAGAAAAAGTATGATAGATGTTGAAAAATCTTCTTACTACCCTATGGTTGGAGCTTTTGCTGAGATAGCAACTGCTGATGATAGCTTCTTAGGTGATGCTAGTGACCATGCTGCTTATACTGTTGGAGCAAGATTAACTTGGAATCTATACAATGGTGGAATCGATAGTGCTAAAGTTGAGAAATCTCGTATAGAACATCTTAAAACTCAAACACAAGTTCAATTAGCAAAAAAAGGTATCGCTTTAAAAGTAGCTAAAATTAGAACTGAGATAGATTCTCTTGATGCTGAGATAGAATCTTTACAAAAAGAGTTAGCTCTTGCTGATGAGATATATAAAAGCTATGAGGGTAGATACAAAGAGAAACTAGCTTCTATGAGTGATGTTATCATCAAACAATCGGCACAGATTCAAAAAATACTTCAACTACAAATGGCAAAAAACAAACGAAATGAAAGAATTTTCGCACTAGAAAAAATAGCAAATGGAGAAAAATAATGGGTAAATTTCTACTACTTTTAGCACTAGGTGCTTCACTAATAGCTGAGACTTTAACTTTATCTGGAAGTGTAATTTCAGATAATCAAAAGATGATAACAAGTCGTTTTATGGGATTTGTAACAAAAGTAAATGTATCTGAGGGTGATTTTGTAAAGAAAAATCAACTACTTTACACTATCGATTCTAAAGAGATAGATTCTGCTCTAACACAAGTTAAACTTGGTATCTCTCAAGCTGAACTATCTTTACAAATGTACCAAAACCAATACACAAATGTAAAACTAAATCTACAAAGACATATAAGACTTTTAGAAAAAGATATGGTTTCTAAATATGAGGTTGAAAATCTTCAACTAGCTGAGGAAAACTTAGCAAATATGATAAGTATCGCTAAAAAAAGAGTTGTTCAAGCACAAGCTCAATTAGCAGAGGTTAAAAATCAGTACCTATACTTAAACATCAAAGCTCCAAATGCTGGTGTTGTTGTTGCTAAAAATATCAAAGTTGGTGAGATGGCTATGCCAGGTATGCCAGCTATCGTACTTTCAGATTTAAGTAACTTAAAAATCTCAGCTGAGATCGCTGAGGGTGATATGTCAAAAATATCTTACGGGAAAAAAGTTGAAGTAAATATACCATCATTACATATAAAAACTGTTGGTACTATCTCTGCTATTATCCCAAATTCAAACCCAATGACACATACATTTAAGATAAAAGTTTCATTCAAAAACAACAATAAATCTATCTATCCAGGTATGTATGCTACTGTAAATATAGGGGTGAACTAAAAATGAAAGAGAAAGATTTATCGCATATCAAGGTGACTGATTATGCTGGTAAATTGGCTAAAACATTTCTGTATAACCCACTTACAGCAGTTTTAGCTATTTTTTTACTAGCTATTGGTTACTTGTCGCTAGAGATTATGCCTCGTGAGGAGGATCCACAAATCTCTATTAGTGGTGGTAGTATAATCATACCAGCACCAGGTCTTAACCCTGAAGAGATTAGAGAGATTTTAGTTGAGCCGTTAGAGCAAAAGCTAAGAGAGGTTAAAGGGATTGAACATATATACTCTATGAGTGTTGATAATGTTGCTATTATAAATGTTATGTACTACATTGGTCAAGATAGAGAGAGTTCAAATCTAAAACTTTATGATAAAGTTATGCAAAATATGGATATGCTTCCTAAAAATGTGATGCAACCACTTGTTAAACCTTTCGATATTGATATCGATATACCTATTATGGGTATATCTTTTTATCAAAAAGATAAAAGTATAGATTATCCTAAATACCTTGAGACTATTGAGAGTATCAAAAAAGATATTAGTGCGATAGATAATGTTGCTAAAACTGAACTAAAAGGTGAACATAAAGAGCAATACAATGTTGAAGTTGATCTATCTAAACTAAAAGGTTACCATCTATCTTTAGGGCAAATTGTTGAGGGGATTCAATCTATCGCAGTTAGAGTACCTAGCGTAAGAGCAAATACAAAAAGTAATGATCTTGTGGTGTTTGGAATCAAAAATGCGATAGATTCTATAAAAGATGTTGAAAATGTTATGGTAGCTCAGTATATGGGAAGCCCTATCTATCTAAAAGATGTAGCAAAAGTTACAGATAGCATAGATTATCAAAACAAACAAAGTGCTTCTATCTCGTTTAAAGATGGTTCATCTTATGACCAAATAACACTTGCTGTATCTAAGCTTGCTGGAACAAATGCTGTTTTTGTAGCTGATGATGTAAAAGAGATGTTAGAGGCAAACAAAGATAGACTTGAAAAACTAGGAATCGGTTATACAATCACAAGAGATTATGGAGATAGAGCAAATGAAGCTGTAAATGAGCTTGTTCATCACCTTGTTATCACTATCGTGATTATCGCTGTTATGCTTGTATTTTTCTTAGGTTGGAGAGAATCTCTAATCGTTACATTTACAGTTCCAGCTATCTTATCTATCACTCTATTCATAGCATTTATGGGTGACCAAACTATAAATAGGATTACACTATTTGCTTTCTTATTATCTCTTGGTTTATTGGTTGATGCTGCGATTATTGTTATTGAAAATATCCATAGACATATGCACTCACACGATTCTAAAGATAAAGATATGGACGAGTTACTTATAACAGCGACAGATGAGATTGGAGCACCTACAAATGTAGCTACTTTAGCTATTGTTTTAACTATGGTTCCTATGGCATTTGTTGGTGGTATGATGGGTGAATTTATGAAACCTATACCATATAATGTACCTGTGGCTCTAATAGCTTCACTATTTATTGCTTATATCTTCACACCTTACTTAGGTAAAAAACTGTTAAAAAAAGGGGATAATCATGCATCATAACCATAATGGTACTAAATTTGAGCATTTTATTTTTGATATTTTAGATAAACCATCAAAAAGTATGCTTGTTATATTACTAATCCTTGCCTCTTTAGCTGGAATAATTATGATGTTTCCAACTAAAATGGTACTTGCTAAGATGCTTCCAGGGAAAAGTACAAATACATTCACAATATATGTAGATACACCAAAAGGTAGCTCTATCGCTCAGACTAAAACTGTTACACAATGTGTTTCATCTATCATGAGAAAAGAGGAAGCTGTTACAAATATGGAGATCTTCTTAGGTGAGGGTTCACCACTTGATTATGCTGGTCTTGTTAAGGGTAGCGGTATGAAAAATGGTGAAGAGTATGCTGAGATAGTTGTAAACTTAACAGATAAACATACAAGAGATGAAAAATCTTTCAATATGGTTCAAAGATTAAGACCAGTTTTACAAGGTGAGTGTCAACCTTTAGTTGCTGGAACAAATATCAAGATGATTGAGATGCCTGCTGGTCCACCAACACTTGCTTCTATCGTTGTTGAAGTTTATGGTCAAGATAACCAAGATGTTATAAAATTATCTGGTGAAGTTGCTAAAATTTTACAACAAACTGATGGTTTAGTTGATGTTGATGTTATGGCTGATGAGACATATAAAAAGTATATTTTAACTCCTATGTCTGATAAAATCGCTAAAAGTGGATTGAGTGTTAAACAGATAAACCAGATCTTATACCTTGCTTTTGAGGGGATGGGTGTAGCTGTAAAAAACACTATTGAGCTAAATAACCAAATATCTATCTTTGTATCTTTAAGTGAAAAAGATCAAACTTTAGAGACAAACAAACTAAAAGTTCTTAAAAACAAACTTTCTCAACTCTCTCTTATGAATAAAAAAGGGATGATGATTCCACTTACTGAAGTTGTAACGATTACAGAAGGTAAATCATCACCTATGATTTATCATAAAGATCTAAAAACAATGGTAAATGTTGTAGCTGAAACAGATATGGTTTCTCAAGTATATCCTCTTCTTGATGCTAGAGAGATGATGATAGAGAAATTTTCAGATAAGTATGAGGTTACAAAAGTACCGGGAATCACAACTTATATGTTTGATCTAAACTTAGTAGATAAGAAAACTGGTGAGAAGTTTTTACTTAGATGGGATGGTGAGATGAAAGTTACACTTGATACATTTAGAGATCTAGGTGGTGCTTTTATAGCAGCTCTAATCTTAATCTTCTTACTGTTAGTAATATACTACAAATCATTCGCACTTAGTGGAATTGTGCTTAGTGGTAGTTTCTTATCTATCATCGGTGTGATTATTGGTCACTTTATCGCTGATATGGTAACAACAGAGACTTTCTTCTTAACTGCGACTTCACTTATAGGGTTTATCGCTCTTATGGGAATTAGTTCAAGAAACTCTTTGCTACTTATAGATTTCGCACAATCACTTATAAAAGATAAAGGAATCGAAAAACAAAGAGCTATCGCCATAGCAAGTGCTACTAGAGCAAAACCTATTATGCTTACAGCTATCGCTATTATCTTAGGTTCAGCACTTCTTGCTAGTGACCCTGTTTTTGGTGGACTAGGTGTTGCCCTAATCTCAGGAACTGTTGCTGCTGTAATCGTTTCACTTATATTTATACCTATTCTTATGAATAAAACAAAAGCTATATAGCTTTTGTTATTTAGCTTCCATAACTCTTTGGAAGCTAAATGTAATTACAATATCTTCTCTTGCCCTAACCTATACAAAGCAAAATCATACTTTAAAGGGTCTTTCTCATCAAAACTTTTTAGTGTTTTAGTTAACTCTATCGCTGCTTCTAAATCGTAAGTTTTTCTTTGTAGTAAACCTAACCTTTTTGAGACATTAAAAGTATGAGTATCTAGTGGCATTATAAGGTCTGCTTTATCTACCCCACTCCATAAACCCATATCTATGTTATCATCTCTAACCATCCATCTTAAAAACATCATCCACCGTTTCAATGCTCCAGCACCTTTTGTTTTGGTAGTTAGTTTACCTATGAGAAAGTTATAACCTTGGGTTTGATGTTCATATAACGAATGTATCTTTTTTATAACTGCTTGAACACCATCTATGGTACTTTTGTTCTCATCATAGCCAATTTTAAAAACATCTTCTAAAGTTGTTGTTTCATTTAATCTTTTTAGTGCTATAAAAAGAGCTATAACATCTTCACTTTTTTGGAATCTATAATAATGATTTTTTAAAGCTTCTTGTATCTCATCATCACTCTTTTGTAGAAGTGAAAAATCTAAAGAATCTAAAAACTTAACAATCTGCTTAACATTTCCATAAGCAAATAAAGCACATATGAGTGCTATGGTTGGGTCTTTATAGCGATATGCCACAAAAATTGGGTCTAGTTTATCAGCAGAGACCTCATCAACACTATTTCGTTTTTCAACCTCAACATCTAATCTTTTTTTTATATCTAACATTACAATCCTAGTTGATAAAGTTTTTTTCTCTCTGAAGAACCAGCGATATTTAGCTGTTTTCTATATTTTGCTATCGTTCTTCTAACCATCTTCACTTTAAACTCCTCTTGAATTAGATTCAAAAACTTCATATCACTAAGTGGCTTCTCTCTACTCTCATTTTTAACAAGATTAACTAAAAACTCTTTTATAGCAGCATTTGAAACATCATCATCTATCGCAGTTGTAAAAAAATCTTTCATAGCAAAAACACCCCTATCACAAGCGATATATTTGTTTGCTATCGCTCTTGATATGGTAGATGGGTTATGTCCAAACTCATCTGCTAAAGTTTTTAAAGTAAGTGGCATAATCTGCCCACCAGTAAAAAAATCGTACTGATACTCAACTATCATAAGACCAACTTTATAAAGTGTAGCTTTTCTCATATCGAGAGCATCTACTAGACTTTTCGCCTCTTTTATCTTTTGAGATACAAACTCATGCTTTACACCATAATTTGTATCTATATTTATAGTTGGGTAAAATGAAACATTTAGTTTCACCTCTATTGAGTTTTCATCATTAAAGTATATCATCAAGTCTGGAACAACTTGTGTTGAATCCTCTTGATAATCTATCGCAGGCGGATTCTTAAAATGTGTAAGAACCCTCATCACCTCACTAAAATATTTTCTTTTAGAGAAACTATGTATATGTTCAAGATCATTTATAACCTCAACAGCTAAAGTATAAGCTTCATCTGCTATATCTGAACTATCAAGCTGAAAAAGAAATGCTTCTGCCAAATCAACAGCACCAACACCAACAGGTTCTACCTGAGAAAATCTTAAACGAATCTTCTCAAACTCATCTAAA
>Ga0256837_1001458_pt1 | contig 16327 bp, 10 predicted proteins | sample 4562384metaG_FD_185976 | JGI IMG/M metagenome (GOLD analysis project Ga0256837, IMG submission 185976) | Hydrothermal vent microbial communities from Guaymas Basin, Mexico - 4561-384 | ecosystem: Environmental > Aquatic > Marine > Hydrothermal vents | place: Mexico: Guaymas Basin | collected...
TGTCGTTTGTACCTGTAATAGTAACAGCCACCTCCTGCTCAACTGAAGCACCTTTGTCATCTGTTAGAGTTACTGTGAATGTCTCTGTTTTTGTTTCACCCTCTGCCAGGTATTGTACTGCGCTGTCTTCTACGCTGTATGTCCACTCAACAACACCTGTTCCAAGGATTGCATCTTCTACAAGAACAGCTTCAAGTGTTCCAAGATTATTGCTATCTGTTGGTGCTGCTGATACTGTATGTGTATCACTAAGATCTAGCTCTTCAAATACAATATCTCCTGTTGTAAAGATATTTGTCATATCTTCACTCATATTCGCTGCTTCTGGGTAGCTTACAAGGTTTACTGCCGGTTCAAAGAGTATCTCATATGGTCCTGATTGATAGATCGTCTCTCCTGCTGCTTCTGAAGCTGCTTCATCCCAGTATCCACTTGCGACTATTGTATATGTTCCTGCGTCAAGGTCAGTTAATACAAGTTGTGCGTTTGAATCTACTGCTCCATCATCATTCTCTGCAACAAGGTTACCTGCTGCATCATAGATAAGGAGGTATGTATCAAAGCTCTCTGAGTTCATTGATACTGTAAGGTCTCCACCATCATGATTAAATGTCCATGAATCTTCTTGGTGTTCTGCACTGCTTGTATCTGATGTAAAGAGTGCGTTATAGATATCTTCTGAAACTTCTCCACTTACTTCACTGTGTGCTGCATTGATTGTTGGAGTGTCATTTGTTCCTGTGATAGTTACAGTGACTGCCTGTGTTGCTACTCCGCCATGTCCGTCATCAATACTTACTTCAAATACCTCTTCTCTTGTTTCACCCTCTGCGAGGTACTCTACAAGATCATTTACTACTGCATAGTCCCAAGTAATTACACCTGGTTCTATCTCTGTGGCTGTAAGTGTTCCGTAGTTTGTTGTTGTATCTGTTACACTAATTGTATGTGTATCTGTTACATCGACATCTGTAAAGTAGATAGCTCCATCAGCTTGTAATTCACCAAACTCGCTCTCTGCTGCACTTGCACCCTCTGGTGCTGTAACTGATGTTACTCCGTTTAAGAAGTCTATTTCGTATGTTCCAAACTCACCGAGTGCTCCTTCTGCCGAAACTGTATATGTTCCTGCTGCTAAGTCACTAAGAAGCAGTGCCGAGTTATACCCTGCTCCACCATCATCATTAGTACTGATTAGATTACCATCTGCATCATAGAGTTTTAGGAATGTATCGAACTCTTCTGAGCTCATTAATACTTGAAGTTTACCACCGTCATGTTCGATTGTCCATGTCTGTGTTGCTTCCTCTTCTGTAAGGCTGCTTGTATATGATACTACATCTTCTGTTACTGTGCTTATATTATCCTCTGCAAGGCTTGTGCTATCATCTGCCTCTGTTATGATTGGTGTGTCGTTTGTACCAACTACTTCTAAAGTAACTGTTTTTGCTTCACTTACTGCATTTGCAGTTCCAGAATCATCGGTTGCTGTATAGTCAAAAGTAACAGTTGCAACTTCACCTTCCGCTAAAGCATCAAAATTTCCACTAATACTATATGAACCATTAGAATTAAGTACAACATTTAAGTCTGTTATTTCTGCTTCACTATCTGTAACTACATTTACACTCTCTTCTACTAATTGGAAAGTATGTGTATCTGTTACATCCAAATCTTGAACTGTTAAAATATCTTCATAAACGGTCTCTGTACCATCAGTTTCGAAAATTGGTTCAAAAGATAGAGGATTTTCCAAAGAAACTTGTAGTGTATAGGTTCCCCCATTAGGAATATTAGATCCATTTGAATATTTTCCGACTTCTATGTAGTATATACCAGGAGTACTAAAAGTATATGTTAAAAAAGAGTCATAACTGTGTACACTACCACCATCACCATCACTTGTAGAACTATCATCATTATGAGCTATCTTATTGCCATTTGCATCATAAAGATTTAACCAAGGATCAAAAGAACCTCCGACATGCATTCCGTAATCAATATCAAATACAGCACTATCACCAGCATGTGTAACTGTAAACTCATACCAATCAGTTGCATTACTACCAACACCGTTTATGCTTACATATGGCATTGTCTCAGAGTTGGCAACATCTGGATTTTCACCAAGAGTAAACTCAGAATCTATATTTAAGGCAGTATCTAAACTGTTGTTTCCACCTTCATTTACAATTAATCCAGAACCTGCTACTGTACTAGAGATTGTTACATCAGAAACTACCGGTCTATCATTTGTACCTGTAACTTCAAGTGTTACGGTCTTTCTCTCGCTTACAGAAGTAATAGTATGTGAATCATCAACAGCATAATAATCAAAAGTAACCGTTGCTTTTTCACCTGCTGCCAATTCATCAAAGTTTCCACTTACACTATATGTACCATCTGAATTGACAAGCACTGAAAGATCTTTTACTTCCGCTGCACTGTTTGTTTCAACGTTTACTGTCTCATCAACTATTTGAAATATATGCGTGTCTGCACTATCCAGGTCACTAACACTTAAGGCTCCATTATATACTGTTTCCAAGCCATTCGTCTCTAAAATCAGTCTTTCATCACTACCAGCAATACTATAGGTAAAATCATCCATTATCCATATTGAACCTGTGATATTCTCAATAACCAAAGTATCAATATTTTCCCAATCTAATTCTATATGTGTTGGTGTAGTGTTATTAATGGTTATCTCTTCAGACTGATAGACTTCAATACCATCTTTATATGCAGTAAATTCTAGCGATAGTTCTGTTTCGTACACTGAAGTTAATTCTACAGAATGAAATGTCGCCGTTTCGTTAAAAGTCAAGGTTGTTGGAGAGCGACCATGACTATTAAATGCCATATTTTCCCCAGATGTAATTCCATTTTCAAAACTAGATTCACTACCTGTATCAATGTGAGCCAAAGTAACATCTCTCCAAGTGATATTTTCATAATTAACAATTCTAGTGGTAGTCATACCACTTTCATCATATGCAGGTGTATCTGTAGGAAAATTTTCAAAATCAACTACATGTAAACTACCTTCACTATTTCCGTTTACATAGACATTTTCCACTACAGGTCTGTCATTTGTACCTGTTACTTCTATAGTTACAGTTGCCGGTTCACTGATGGCATTAGCAGCTCCAGAATCATCGGTTGCTGTATAGTCAAATGTGATTATCGCCTTTTCACCATTTGCCAAAGCATCAAAATTTCCACTTACACTATATGTCCCATCATCAGAGTTTAATGTGATATCTAGGTATTTCACCTCTGCACCACTCTCTGTAGTTACATTGATACTATCATCTAAAAGTTGAAAAGTATGTGTATCGCTATTATCTACATCACTAGCACTTAATTGACCTTCATATACAGTCTGCATACCATCTGTCTCAAAAATAACTGCTTCTCCGTTAGCATAAGTCAGACGTATTGAAAAATCTCCTTGATCCCAAAAATTAACAAAAGAAGAACTCTCACCTTCTGATTCAGGCATATCAGATCCAAGCATACCCATGCCAATTCCATCTACTGGTTGATCTTGTACATACTCCCACTGATATGCTCCACTAACAGACTCAACACCAAAAAAGTACTTCGCTCCTTCATCTAAAGTAATATGAAGATTATCCAAAGTTACTATACTGCTATCTATATTTGTAAGGTTTATCTCATCACTTGTATAAACAGTTTCTATTACTTGGTATAATGAGTCACTGCCTTCTTCTCCTTCTTCTGTTTCTGAATCATTCATAACAATTTTTTGAAGAGAAAACCTAATAGCAGAAATAGATTCTTCTGCATCTGAAGCTGCTCTTATCTCAAATGAAGCCTCTTGCAACATTGAAGATGAAGCTGTGAACACTTCTCCATATATTTGGTTTAAGCCTTCACTCGAATCAACTCCAATTGCTGGTGTCCATTCACTTGTAATATCAAATGTATCTAGTCCAATAAAAGTATTTACAAATCCTTCTAAATTATATTCAACAGTATGAACTTCAACATTTGAAATATCTCCACTTATAGTTACTTGATATGGTCCATACCCTGCTACAAAAGTCTCTCCATCTGAATTTGTATTACTATATATACCGGTATTTGGATTTAATCCATTCAGTGCATCACTATCTGAAAAACTCAACTCACCAATTGCCAACATATATTCACCTGCTGGCAAATTATCAAAGCTCATATAAGAATCCAAATCACTTTGTGATCCATCATCACCTAAAACATCACCATCATCATTTTCACCATATAACGTAAACGTTCCATCAGTATTTTTTACAAAAAGTTTGATTTGAGAATCAATCATCTCAATCTTACTATCACCATTAATATCATTAGAAAAAGGATTTTCACCATCTGTTGCTTCCGTTAAAATATCAATAGTTAAAGCTCCACCATTATGTGTAAAACTCCACTGGTCAATACTTGTAACAGCATCATCTTGCGCTTCTTCCATACCTTCTTCAGATTCATCATAATAATTAACACTACCCTCTTGTAGTAAACGTACTGTACCAGTACCAACAATACCTGTTTCAGTGTATTCAATATGAGTTTCACCATAAGAAACCATGTCTTCATTTTCATCATAATTAGGAATATTTACACTTTCTACTATCGGTCTGTCATTTTGTCCTACTATAGTAATAGTAACTGTTGAGTCTGGAGTACTCTCATAAGCTTCAGGTGTACCTACTTCGATTGCCTTGTATGTAAAAGTCACAGTAGCACTTTCACCCTCTGCCAAATATTGAAATGTATCACCATATTCATACGTAAATGCACCACTGTTTTGATCAACTGTCAAAGTACCTTCTGTAGGTTGTGAAGTCACAATATACTCGATCTCATTACCATCAACATCACTTCCATCAAGTGAGCCACTATAAGCCATAGTATCTTCTAGACTCTCAGGTGAAATATTCTCAGTTGTAGGAGTATTGTCATTTAAATTGTTAATATAAACTGCTAAGTTTTGTACAGCCTCATTACCATAAGCATCGCGCGCAATTACATTAACATTATAGATATTGTCTTGACCATTGTCTTGTGGATTTTCATAGTCCGGAGAAGCGATAAAAGAGAGCTCCCCGCTAACTGCATCAATTGTAAAAAGAGCACTGTCCAAACCAGGAGCCAATTCATATGCAACATCACTTATTGTATCTGTAGCCTGTACTTGGATAACTGGATCTACACTGTTTTCATCATAGATAACCTGTGCTTGAGATATAAATTCTGGTGCAGTATTGTCAACAGTTTTTTTATCGTTATCTGTCGGAGGTGTAGATTTTGTTAAAGTAGTTGGAGCAGAATCATTTGTTCCACTATCTGAAGCTAATGTTGTAGCCTCAAGACCGACTACTCCACTCTCTTCCAAATCAGGATCCATAGAGATATAAGGAGATGATGAATCAAGTATATTATCACCAGCTGCTGTTTCTTCATCGGCAACATCATCGACATTCCCATCTAAAACAGAGTCAGATACTTCAGCAGGTGCCATAACAGAGTTATCGGTCAATACAGTGAAAACTCCTGCATATTCACTTTCGTGAGGTAATGCAAGATATTTTACTTTTACAACAACATCAGGGTTTTCACTGACTATTTTGTCACCCTCATGCAAAAGCTCACCGATATAGGCATTCTCAGCACTGCCATCAGCTTTTATAATTTTTACTCCGGGAATAATTCCATCTTTAGCAATGTTACTCCCAATAATTTTTCCAATAACTTTCAACATATGACAACCTTTTTTATACAATTTCAATTAATAATATAATACCACTGAAATTGATAAATGTAAATAGTACTAAAGTACTATAATGTATGTCTAGTGTTGCTTATTGGAAGTTATTTTTGTATATTAATTTTGTAACCAAAACCAAAAGTATTCTTTATAATGTTTTGAGGAAGTTTTTTACGTAGTTGCTTAACAAGCGTTTTTAAACTGTCTTGTTTGGAGGGACTGGTCTCACCCCACAACTTTGTCAAAATAATTTCATATGAAAAATCTCTACTTACATCACTAAAGAGAAGACTCAAAAGTTCTCTCTCTTTTCTTGTTAAAGGAATTACAGATTCTTTATAAACAAGATGCTCTCTTTCAAGATCCCAGAAAAAACCTTCATCAACAAAAACTTTTTTTTCAGCCTTTCTTGAGCGTTTTCGAATTTCAGAAATAAGTACACTGACTGTTTTGTTCAAGTGCTCTTGAGGTAATGGTTCAGCAAGATAATCTTTTAGACAATCATGTAACACTTCTGTAAGTTCTACATCTTTCTCTCTCATCATTACTGTCATTTCTCTTCCTTTTTTTATCTCACTTTTTCGTTTCGAGCAATAGTCTATATGGAAAATCTATGTTGAATTTCATTAAAATCTGTAGAATCTGTAGGAATTGTCTTTAAAAAATGAACATTAAGAGTCATCTAGCTCTGAATATCCTTTTTGAAGTTGTGCCCTTTTAGCCAAGAATTGTGCCTGTTCATGCATATGTTCGCTTGTTGTTTTATAATGCTCACGTAATTCATCTATCTTCTTTTCTATTTTTTCATCTAAAAGCAGTAACATACTTTTTATTTGTTCAATTACGATGCTCTTCTCTCTATCCTCACTACCTGTGTAATTTTGTAACATAGACGAGAGTTCTGCTTGTGCCTGAATATAGTCAGATTTTAAAAGTTCCAACTCACTGATAAGTACTTCAAGTTTTGATATTAAGGCATGTACAATTGTTGTTTGCTTTTGTACTTCTTGCATCTGCTTGGATGAAAGTGCCATCTGTTTAACAATTATTTCACTCTCACTACGAATATCTGCAAGGATAGTTTCATCTTCATAAAGAGTAGTTTTAACCCCTTCTGCATGAAGTTTTAAAGAGACAAGCTCTCCATCTAGCTCCTGAGTCAAACGCATGAATTGTTGCTTTGTATCAACTACAATAGACTTTGCTATGCTATCTGATAAACTTTGAATTTTATGCATCTCTTTTTGAAGTATCTCAAGTTCTGACTCAAAATCTATCCGCTCTTGCATTGCTTTTTTCAATAAATTATTAAGCTTGCTGTAGTGCTCTTGTTCAGCAACACGTAAAAGATCAATATGTTTATGAACTATAGAGTCTAACTCGGGGATCTTTACATTACTAAAGTGTTCAAATGCCACATTTACATCTTTATACCACTCTTCTAGTTCACTAAAACGCTTGGTAAACTCTTTTTGATTTTGTAAAATAAGCTCTAAACTCTCCACATCTTTTTTAAACTCCTCACGCAGACTCTCCTGACGTGACATATTCTCTTTTGAAAACTCCATCATACGGTTTTCAAGTTCAAGCATAAAGTTTTTAAGCTGCGTGAGCTCTTTTACAAGCAAAACTGCAAACTCTTCACGCTGTTTAGCTTCATCTGACTCTTTTGTCTGGTTCAAGATATTCATGACGATGTAAAACATCAATGCGACTAAAAATGGGAAAAGTGACTCTTTTAAAAGTGGAGTGATTTCAGTTGCGTGAGAATAAACTATGAAATGGATAAGTGTTGCAATACCCCCAATACCAAGCATCAACGGTGCGTAGTTGATTTTGTTTGGTCGCTTGAGTATGGCGACATGTCGCAAAAAAAGCAGTGCCATAAAAGCAAAACTGATGAGAATATCTGTACTTAACATGACACTATTGTATCATATTCTTTCACAAAACAATATCTAATATCTCTTTTGGCTCACTAACTACTCTGTCATGTGTACCAGAGGAACTAAATCCCCACGCAGCAAAAATGGCTTCTATACCTGCATTTTTAGCACTTTCAATATCTTTAGAGTTATCACCTACCATCCAGGCTTTGTCTGTTTTAGGGTTATAACTGTAACTTTGCAAAATAAGTTCTATCATATCCGGATGTGGTTTAGAGTGCTTGACTCTGTCTGCTCCGACTATTTCATCAAAAAGCTTGGCAACTTTTAGGTGCTCGAGCATTGTACGGGCAAAAAGTGTCGGTGCATTAGTTGCAACAGAGAGTTTTACTCCTGCACTTTTCAGCGCATAAAGCAGCTCTTCTACACCATCATAAAGGTATGGATGCTCTATACACTGCTCTTTATAGTGCTTCTCAAAGAGCTCACGGTCTCTATCTTCATAAACCTCTGTGCCATAAAAGAGCATCGCAAGATTACGCTCATGTCTGTTAATGGCATCAACGATAAACTCTTCTGAGAGTGGTGATAGCTTATGATTTTTCTCTCTTACATAGTTTACCGATATAGTCATATCTTTTTTGGAGTCAATAAGTGTACCATCCATATCAAATATAACTATCTTTTGCATTACTTCATCTTCTCATATATCTCTTGGAGTGCATCTACAAAGAGTTCACTGTCGTTTGGACACTTCGCAACTCGGTACTCTTTAAAACCAAGCTCCTCAGCAATCTCTCTGTACTCTACATCAAGCTCAAAGTCCGTCTCAGAATTATCTATGGTAAAAGCAACAGGAAAGATAACTACGCCACGGTTACGCACGGTAGCGAGCTTGTCTTCAAGTGAAGGTGTCAACCACTCCATACGCCCTACTTTAGACTGATAGGCCAGATGTGTCTCATGAAAATCCATTCCCTCTTTTACCATCATCTCTTTGAGTATTTCCACATGACGTTCAACGTGTTTCTCATAGACATCTCCCGCATCAACTATCTTTTTAGGAAGTCCGTGAGCAGAGAAGATGATGTCAAAGTCCCTGTAATCATCACCCGCTACACTCTCTTTTATACGCTCAAGTATTGCCTGATTGTACTTCTCATTTTCAAAGAAGTGCTTCTTTTCAACTAGTAGTGCTTTACCATTTTTTTTATGATAGCACTCTTCAAAATCCTCCAAAGAGGACTTTGTTGTCGTTGTTGAGTACTGTGGGTAAAGGGGAATGAGATAGATTTTGTCAACTCCTGCGTTCTCTATGCGCTCAACCACCTCACAGGAAAAAGGAGGCGTATAACGCATAGCAAAGTCAACGATGACATCATCACCCAGACGCTCTTGAAGTTTTGCTACAAGTTTTTTTGTATGTCCTACTATTGGAGACTTTCCACCAAGCTGCCTGTATATCTCTTGAGAGCTCTCAGTACGACTAAAGACTATCATACCTCCGACAAACTTGCGAAGCAGTCCACTTTTCATAGTCAAGATGTTTTTATCAGCAAACATATTTTTTAAAAACATTTCAACCTCTTCAAGGTTGTTTGGTCCGCCCATATTTAAAAGTACTACTGCCTCTTTTGCCACTGTTTTTCCTACTTATTTGTTAATATAGACTGCCAGCCAGATGACAATCTTTTTTGTCTTTAAAAGTGTATGCTCTGTACCTGCAGGTATAAAGAGTGTATCACCCTTTTTGAGTTTATGTGTAAGACCATCCATCTCTATCTTGGCACAGCCTTGTAAGACCACGACCCACTCATCACACTCCTGCACAAATGTTTGTGGAGTTGCAAGTGTGTTTGAGACTATGGTCTTAATCGTTACATTCTCATCTTCAAGTTCTGTAAAGAATGACTCAGAGTCAATCTTGGGAACTTCATAGCTAAAAATATTACTCATCTTTTATCCGCAGACTTACATCATACATAAATTGTTGTAATGGTAGCATATCTTCATAGATTTTATACAGGGTATCTATCAATTTTTCGCCATCTTCTATCAAGTGTGGGTCTAAGAGTGTGTATGTTGCCATCCCTTTGTAGAGACTAAGGTCTGCGTGAGCCATCTCTTTGTTAAAACCTTTAGGATAGCGTTTATACCCTTTTTCCAAGTAGGTATAGTTTTTATCTTTTGCTTTTATCTCACGCAGTATGCTTGCGAGTTCTGCTCGCTTTGCATCGTTTTTGATAGTCTCGCGAAAGGCATCGAGCATCGGTTTTTCAAACCATCGCACACCCGTTGCCACATAGAGACTCTCAGGGGAAAAGTGCATATAAAAACTAGAACTCTGCATTCGTTTGCCACTTCCCTGCCAGAAAATCACTCCTATACGAGTCTTAATCGGTGCTTTGTTCGCACCCATTCTGCGGGTATCTCTGTAGATGCGATAGAGCGAGCGGTTGATTTTTGGTTCTGCATGGATAGTTGGCTCTAGGGCTTGAAGGTGTTCACCCATCTCGACAACAAAAGCGCGAGATGGATTTAAGATGTAATTCTCATACTCATCTCTATGAGCTTCAAACCACTCTTTGTTATTGTTTTGTGCAATAGAAGCTAAAAAAGGAAGAGCCTCCTTGGGAAAACCCGTAAACTCCATTCCCTCTCCTACGCTATCTTTCTGTTTCTGTATGCAAGCAGGATAACTACTGCAATAATCGCATAAGTAACCGGTACAAAGTCAGGAATCGGTACCGGATCACCTTTTGCGTATGAGTGCATACCTGCAAGGTAGTAGTTTACTCCAAAGTATGTCATCAGTACTGATGTAAATGCAAGCAGTGAAATTACCGAGTAGTTAAACTGGTTGTAGATCGACTTGATAAATCTCAAGTGGACAACCACAGCATAAACCAAGATCGTCACAAGTGCCCAAGTCTCTTTAGGGTCCCATCCCCAGTAGCGTCCCCACGACTCATTTGCCCAGACACCACCTAAGAAGTTACCAATAGTAAGCAGTACAAGACCAATAAGAAGACTCATCTCATTGATAGCATTGAGCTCTTTGATAGAGAGTGCAATCTGCTCCTGGTTACTTCCCTTACCAAAAATGTAAAGAAGAAGTGTAATAAACCCAAGAAGTGCTCCAAGTCCCAAGAAACCATACGAAGCTGTAATCATGCTCACATGAATTGAGAGCCAGTAAGAGTTAAGAACCGGTACAAGGTTTGTAATCTGCGGGTTCATCCAGTTTAGGTGCGCTACAAACAAAATAAGCCCTGCAAGGATTGATGTTGATGCCAGTGTAATAGGAGACTGTTTAGAGAATATAAATCCTGCCAATACTGTCGCCCATGCAATATATGTCATCGACTCAAAACCATTTGACCACGGAGCATGCCCTGAAATATACCAACGAAGTGCAAGACCTGCAGTATGTGCTACAAAAAAGAGCGCTAAAAGCCCTAAAGAGAGCTTTGTTATCTTTTGCATCTCAAATCTTGGTTTTACAATCTTGATAAAACTCAAAATCAACAGCACAAAACCTACAACAAAGTAAAGCGGCCATAAAATCTCAAAAACATTTGAGTGATTGTAGAAAATTTCAGCCTTGATTTTCCCATCTGGAGGGTAAACCGCTGCACCATATTTTTTCTGATATGCTGCGATATCTGCCAAATACTTGTTACTCTGGCTCCAATCACCACTTTTAAGTGAAGCATCAATTGAAGTAAAGTATTTAAGAGCCAAATTTCTTACACGTAATGCCTCTTCTTGTGGAAAATTTTCAAGAGCATCGATTGTTGCAAACCATTTGTTGTTCACATCATTTGGTTTTGGCCATATTTTAAAAAGTGAACCTGTAAATACCATATAAACAACATTTACTTTTTCATCAATTTCGAGTGCTTTTTTATCAAGCTTGTTTCTGTCTTTTGGTGCTTTTCTTGCAGCTCTATCAACGATTTGTGCAAGTTTGTAACCACGCATAGATACAGGATCGGCAAAGAACTGTGCAAAAGAGACATATTTTGCATCTTTTTTAGCATCAATAGCAAGATTGATTTTTTCATCTTTTGTACGAATAAGTTTTACATCTTTATAGATATCAGGACGAATCATCATTCCAAGAATAACTTGGTTTGGTGTCAACTCATCTGCCCCAACCTCAAGCGATGCACTTCTGTGCACCTTCGCCAATATCTCAGTTGCCAATGTGTCTATAGGCTTCATACGCCCTTGAGTATCTTGAACAACAAGCTCACCAAATTTTGCTGCGTGAGCTTTGTTAAAAGAGACAATAGTCTTTATTGCAGGATTTAGCTCTTCTGCTTGTGACGGTGTTACAGCAAAAAACATCGCTACGGCTAATAGTGCAGGTGCAATCTTGCATTCAGCTGCTTTTTTAGCCTTTTGAGAAAGCTTTCCAAATCTGTACTTGCGTGAGAACAGAACCCAAAACATTCCAATAGCTAAAAGTGCATAACCTATGTATGTAGGCAATGTTCCCGGGTCATGGTTCACTGAAAGCACTGTTCCTTTTTCATCTAAATCATATGATGACTGGAAGAATCTATACCCGTCATACTCTAAAATGTGGTTCATATAGATTCTATATGGCATATGTACTCCGTTTCTCTCATCAATTAACTCTACTTCACTTGCATATGATGCAGGACTCATCGAACCAGGATAGCGTTCAAGTTGAAAATCAAGGAGTTTTATTTTAAACGGCAACATAATCTCTTTTGCTCCATATGCTACAGCGACTTTAACACCTTTTATTGTAACTGTTGTTGGGATACCAACAATACCTTTTTGACCATAAACAACAATATTTTTAACACTGCCATCGACATCTACGGCAAAACGAAGAGCATCAACACCAGATGAGTTCATATTCATCTTTGTATTTATCTCCAAACTGCTACTACTTACTAGTTTTTTCTTGGCATGTGGCATAAAATCACGCAATACAAAGCTATTAGAAGATCCTTCCATACTGTAAAGTACACGCTTGTTAACAAGTTCTTTATCATTTGCACTCAGTACTCCACTGGAGCGATCTGTCATCTTCATAAATGAAAGTTCATCATTATGCGCCATATAAAGTTTACCATCAGACAAATAGATACGAACTATTGGTTTTGAGAAGTTATATTTTGTATCGAAGTCAATGACAAAACTTCCTGCATCAAAATACTCCCCTTTTGCAAGTGCGACCGGCTTACCACCACGTGATGTTGTTATCATCAAGTTTACCATAGGCATACCATTTACATCTTCTTCAAGTGTCTCTACAGCATCTGGAATATACTCAATGAGTTCTACATCTACTTTTTTTCCAGCAACATCTAATACCTTTTCAAAACTGTTATCACTGCGTTTTGATAAGTAAACTATCTGATCATCTTCTACTTTTTTATCTCCTGCCTGTGCTTGAATGATAAAATAAGGATCGGAACTGACAATAGAAGAAGCCGTCATACCTTCACGGATATGCATCATTCCTTCATATCCTACATATCTGGTAATTGCTGCTCCTAAAAGAATTATTAAAAAAGCAATATGGAAGATAAAAATAGGAGCTTTTTTGAGTGTGTACATCTTAAACTTGAAGATGTTGTAAACAAGATTGATGGCTAAAACTCCCAGCAGCACTTCAAACCATCTTGCATTATATATCTCAGCTTTTGCTGTCATTGTTCCATAATCATTTTCGATAATGGTCGCATAACCTATTGCAAAAGCAAAAATCAGCATCAATACGGCCATCATTTTCATAGAGCCGATAAATGATAATATTTTCGTCATTGTTTGTCCTTGGTAAAAGTAAGCTTATTCTAGTCAAGATTAACTAACAAAGAGTTAAAAGCGCTTTGTCTAGAGCTCTTTTAGTCTGTATAATTGAAGATTTTCATCCCAAATAAAAGCAGAAGCAACTTGCTTGAATGCTTTTAAAACTATACTTTTTTCACACTCTTGAGAATAGATAACAATTGGTGTATGAAGATATCGGTTGTATGACTTTAGAGGATGCAGCAGATAATCTTTCCATGATAAAACAATCTTTCCATCATATGGTTCAAATGCCACAGTTGAAACAATCTTTTTCTTAGATACAGGACATTTAAAATGGCAGGCAACAACTGCTTTATCAATCTTTATATAATCCAGTAATGGCATAATTTTTTCGCACTCTACTTGCATGCAAGTGTTACCTCAAAACATTTTCTCTCTTCGCTGCAAAGCTTTACATCACCGCCATGCACCTGTGCGATCTGACGTGAGAGCACAAGTCCTAAACCATTACCCTTTAACTTTGTACTCTTAAAGGCCTCAAAGAGCTCTTTTTCATTATCTATGCCAACACCTGTGTCATAGATCTTAAAAAAGTGGTAATCATCTTGCACTCTATGCGTAATCTCTACTCTGCCCTCTTCTGTCTCTTCATCGGCTTCAATGGCATCGATGGCATTGGCTATGAAGTTTGAAAACATCATATCCAGCAGATCTTTATCACCGTAAAGTTCAAAGTCATCTTCAGGCAGAACAAACTCTATATCTTTAGAGTATCCATAATACTCTATGGACATGTCAAGTGCCTCACGCAGCTCACTCCACATAAAGTTTCTCTTCTTTGCCTCAACACCTTTTGAAAACATCAGTGTCGCTTTGATGATACGTTCTATTCTATGTACTGATTTTTGAATCTCTTCTACAATAGGAATGTTTTCAGGAATTACTCGTTTTTTGAGTGTTGAGCTCATCAAAGAGATAGCACCTATCGGGTTGCGTATCTCGTGAGAGAGATGTGCTGCCATCTGTCCCATGGTAGCGAGGTTCTCTTTTCTTTTTTGTTCTGTAATATCTGTTGCAGAAAGCATAACTTTGTCTTGATAGCTTGAACTCTTGATGAGATAAGAACGGTTTTCAAACTTTATCTCATAGTCATCCTCTTTGTACTCTAAAAGCTTTAGAAGTTTCCACAGCTCTCTTGCGTGAGAGTTTTGTAAAAATACAGTGCCATCATCACTGTTGAGTATCCAGATGGCATTTGGCAGAAACTCTACAACTTTTTCTACCGTATCTTGCAAGTGAGCATAAGAGGCCTTGAGCTCATTGAACTCATTTTCTACCTTATAGGTCTGTTCTATTAAAAGATTAAGCTCTTCTGCCGTAATTTCAGACATCTACAGACTCATCCCCACAAGTATCTTGTACAGTGAGTAAGCATCATCACTCCCTGCCGTCTCACGAATGGAGTGCATCGCGTAGGTCGGCAGACCAACATCGATAGTATCTATGCCTATGCGTGTTGCCGTTATGGGTCCTATGGTAGAGCCACAGCCCATGTCACTACGTGTTACAAAGTGCTGCAGTGGTTCACCCAGCTCTTGTGCCACTTGCATAAAGCGGGCTATTGTCTCTGAGTTTGAGGCGTAACGCTGATTTGCATTTACCTTGATAACTACACCTTTGTTAATATACGGGGCATGCTTTGCGTCATGCTTGCCTGGGTAGTTTGGATGGATCGCGTGAGCATTGTCCGCACTTATCATCATAGAGCTGCGTGTCATCTGCACATACGCTTCATAATCTTCAAACATACGACGAAGCACACTTTCTAAGAAGCTCCCTGCTGCCCCGCTGACACTCTCGCTTCCCACCTCTTCATGGTCGCTTGCCACAAAGAGCATAGGCTTACTTGCATCGATGCTGCAAATTGCCAAAAGGGCTACATAGCATGAGAGCAGATTGTCCAGCCGTGCACTTGCTATGAAGTCATCACGCAGACCGACATAAGAAGCCTTCTCTTTGTCATAGAAACTTAGCTCATGAGAGTAGATTTCAGCTACATCGCTTACGCCATGATTCTCCAACTGCCAGCGTAAAAAAGTATCGAAGTCAAAATCTTCATTTGTTGAGATGATAGGGCAAATGTCTGTCTGCTTGTTTACGGTGCGTTCTTTGTTGGCTTTGTCATCAAGATGAATGGCAAGTGATGGAATGATGGCTATCTTTTTTTGAACATTGATAAGCGAGCTTGCGATCTCTCCACTCTCACGCAGATAGCTCACGCGACCAGCCAAAGAGAGGTCTCTGTCAAACCAGGGGTTTAAAAGCAGCCCTCCATAGCTCTCAACACCAAACTTGACAACGCCATGCTCTTTGATGACAGGGTTTGGTTTTAGTTTTAGGTTTGGAGAGTCGGTATGTGCTCCGACCATTGTGTATGAAGTGTTGTTTTTTGGATAGGTAAAAGCGATAACGGAAGAGTCATTACGCGTTACAAAGTACTTCTTAGAGGCTTCAAGCTGCCACTTTTCTTGCTCACGCAGCTCGATAAAGCCTGCATTTTTGAGCATTGCAGTGATATTTTGTGTCGCATGAAACGGTGTGACAGAGGCATCTAAAAAGCCTAAAAGTCCCTCATTAAAATCTCTTTTTTCCATAAAAACCCTTCTACAATTTTTTTGATTTTATTGTAGCAGGGATTTACTATATTTTCACTAAAGAGCACTCCCAACCATCATACATTCCACCACACTGCTCACTCATATCGATGATTTTCATCGTGAGCTCATCTATATCGTAGTAAAAAGGAACATCTTTTCTGTAAAACTCCACTCCAAGCATAGTACTGCCACGAAAAGGAACCTCTGTCTCTTTT
>Ga0256837_1001459_pt1 | contig 16317 bp, 17 predicted proteins | sample 4562384metaG_FD_185976 | JGI IMG/M metagenome (GOLD analysis project Ga0256837, IMG submission 185976) | Hydrothermal vent microbial communities from Guaymas Basin, Mexico - 4561-384 | ecosystem: Environmental > Aquatic > Marine > Hydrothermal vents | place: Mexico: Guaymas Basin | collected...
AAATTTAATTGGTTTGCTTACTGCTATTGTATTATTTTGTGTTGTAATACAAAATCAATACCTTCTATGACGTCTTTTAAATTATTTACTCGATCTAATTTTGCTGATAATTTATGAACACCTTGATAACCACTTAAATATTTAATCATCTGAGGTCTAAATTTACGACATGCAGATATTTCATAAGTATTTGAATTTTTGTTTTTGCGTCGACAACTATTTTTAAATTTATTTATTAATTCATTTAAATGATAAATAATAATCTCTCTACGTTGCTCATTATTTGGATGTATAAAAGAAAGATTATTAAGTTTGCAAAATATTTCTTGAAAAATCCATGGATTGCCAATAGCAGCTCGTCCTATCATAACAGCATCAACTTTAGTGTGCTTAAGCATATCAATTGCATCTTGTGCGCAATTAATACCGCCATTGCCAATAACAGGTATATTCAATTGTTCTTTGATTTTTGCGATTAATTCCCAGTCGGCATTCCCTTTATGGTGATTTTCAGCATATCTCCCATGTATAGTTAAGGCTTTTCCACCATTAGACTCTACAGCATTGGCAACTTCATTTATCAAAGGAAAACCATCTTTTAAGCCTATTCTAGTTTTTAAAGTTACAGGTAAATCAACAGCATCGCTGACAGCAGATATTATTTTTCCAATATTTTCTGGATTTTTCATTAAAGATGCCCCTGCGCCTTTTTTCATTAATTTTGGCACTGGACATCCTGCATTAATATCTATAAGAGAGAATCTATTTAATTTTTCTATATTTATTGCTACTTCTGCCATTCTGGCGGCATCGGTGCCAAATATTTGCGCACCAACAGGTTGTTCTGACAAATCAGAAGTCAGGTATTCTAAACTTGCATTTGCTTCCCTGATTATACCTTCAGAACTTATTAATTCAGATATAACTAAGCCGCAATTAAATTTACGACATATTTTTCTAAAAGGCAAATCACTAAATCCAGCCATAGGAGCCAATACTGTTGGGGTTGTTATGGTTAAATCTTTTATTGATAAAGGATATATTTTCATAAATTTAAATTTAAAATCCTATCTTTGCATAGACCCATAACAGTTGAGTGACTACCTTCAATATCTTTTATTAACCAATCACCATGTTCGTCTATATTAAATCCACCTGCTTTATCTAATGGATTTACTTCAGCTACATATTTTTTAATAATCTTATTGTTTAATTTTTTAAAATATAAAATTGCTGAATCACAATATATATGACTTATTTTACCATCATAGTAACCCATTGCCGTATATATTGTTAATTTATTGTTTGAAAATGTATTTAACAAATTGATAGCTTCTAGCTTATCTTTTGGTTTGCCGATGGTTTTATTGTTGAATGCTACTACTGTATCGGCAGTGATAATTCGATTATCTTGATTCTTATTAATACACCAATTTAATTTTAAAGAACTATTTTTAATTACAGTTGCTTTAGCATTATTTTTATCATGTATTTCATTGACGCATGGAATTATAACTTCAAATTTGATATTTAAGTTATTTAATATTTCTTGTCTGCGGGGTGAACCTGATCCTAAAATAATCATAAGAATATGATATTGACTAGGCTTTCTTTTGCAAGCTAGAAGAGTCTTTGTTATCCTTAATTTATGAGTGAATTTAATCTTGTTTCTGAATATAAAATGAGTGGAGATCAACCTCAGGCAGTAAAATTATTGGTTGAATCTTTAAAAAAAGGCAATCGTTTTCAAACTCTGGAAGGTGTTACAGGTTCTGGTAAAACATTTAGTATGGCCAATATTATTTGCCAATTAAATAAGCCAACTTTAGTATTGTCACATAATAAAACTTTAGCTGCTCAACTGTATAACGAATTAAAGTCTTTTTTTCCAAATAATGCTGTAGAATATTTTGTATCATATTATGATTATTATCAGCCAGAGGCATATATCCCTCAACGAGATTTATATATAGAAAAAGATTCGGCAATAAATGAAGCTATTGATAGGTTGCGATTAGCTGCTACAGCATCATTGCTATCTAGGCGAGATGTTATTGTAGTTGCGTCTGTTTCTTGTATATACGGACTAGGCTCGCCAGAAGACTACGAAGATATGACTCTTTGTATTGATAAAAATATTGAAATATCACGAAATAGTATAATCAAGTCTTTAGTTGATATACAATACGAAAGAAACGATATCGACTTTCAGCCTGGACATTTTAGAGTTAGAGGAGATACTTTAGAGATATTCCCAGCTTACACACAAAATGCATTGCGTGTGGAAATGTTTGACGATGAGATAGAAGTGTTAGCTTGGATAAACCCCATTACAGGCAAACAAATTTCAGAGATAGAAAAAATAATTGTTTTTCCCGCTAAACATTTTGTGATCAATGAAGACAAATTAAAATTAGCCAAGCAAAGTATTTTAAAAGAGCTAGAAGAACAACTTTGTTATTTGGATATGCATGGTAAAGCTTTAGAGGCTAATAGATTAGAAAGTCGAACACGCTATGATATGGAAATGTTAGAAGAGATAGGTTATTGCAAAGGTATTGAAAATTACTCAAGGCATTTTTCTAATAAGCTAGCTGGAGAGCCTCCTGCAACATTATTAGATTTTTTTCCAAATGACTATTTAATGGTTGTAGATGAAAGTCATGTGAGTTTGCCACAAGTTAGAGGGATGTACAACGGTGATTTTGCTCGTAAATCAAACTTAGTTAATCATGGTTTTAGATTGCCATCAGCATTAGATAATCGTCCTTTAAAATTTAATGAATTTAAAAACAGAATTAATCAGGTAATAATGCTTAGTGCCACTCCATCTGAATTTGAATATCAAACTTCATCAATTATTGCTAAACAAATCATACGCCCAACAGGACTAATGGATCCTCCTGTAGAAATACGTCCTGCAAAAAGTCAAATAGTTGATGTTATGGATGAAGTAAAAAATGTGATCTCGCAAGGTCATCGTGCTTTATTAACTACTTTAACTAAAAAATTATCAGAAGATTTAACTTCATTCTTACAAGAACAAAACTTTAAAGCCGAGTATTTACATTCTGGTATTGACACTTTAGAACGTATAGAAATATTACAAAAGCTACGTTCTGGAGAAGTTGATGTTTTAATAGGGGTTAATTTATTGCGTGAAGGATTAGATTTGCCTGAAGTTGCTTTTGTGGGTATTTTAGATGCTGATAGAGAAGGTTTTTTGCGCTCTACTACATCTTTAATTCAAACAATAGGTAGGGCAGCAAGGCATGTTGATTCAAAAGTTGTTTTATATGCGGATATTATTACAAAAAGTATAAAAGAAACGGTGGCAATAACAGCAAAACGGCGCAAAATACAAGCTATTTATAATAAACAAAATGGTATTACTCCAAAATCTATAAAGCGTCAATTACAATTACAACTAGCAGAATTAGGTGAGGCAAAAAAAGTTGCAGAAAAACCTGTTGATTATGGAGTAATAGATTTTAAAGAGCGTCAAGATATCATCAGTTTATTAGAGGCCGAAATGTTAGAGGCTTCCAAGTCTTTGCAGTTTGAAGAAGCCGCAAAACTGCGTGATGAGATTATTAAGTTAAAATCAGATATATAATTTTAATTTACCAAGCGTATATAATCTGTATTGGTTTGGGCTATACGTTCGGCCAAACTGATTGCTATTTTCTCTAATAATCCAGGCATAAATGAAGTAAATTGTTCTAATTTAGTAATACATATGCTTGCTAAAGTGCAAGCAGTTTCTGTGCGAACAGTTGCACTTCGTGGTTGACTTAACAATGACGACATTTCTCCAATAATGGAGCCTCGCTCGCCTAGGCTTGCAACGTGTCTACCGTCAACTTCGATATTAAGTTTGCCATCTAATAATATATATAAGTCTAAAGATGTTTCGCCTTGTTTGAATAATGTCTTACCTGCGGGGTATGTTTTAGTCATTCCTGATTGAGAATCATTTGTTTTGTCAAAAGCTTGGGTAATATCTTGTTCACTAACTGTCGATGTGGATTCTTCTGATATTTTTTGATTTATTTCGTGCAGTTTCATAGCTAGATTGCGACATAGCCTTACCATAACTAAGGGTTGTGTTTTTGCTTGACCTATTAAAGATTTGCCATCAAAACTATGTACCATACAATCTGTTTTGGCAATTGCAGTTGCGCTGCGGGGTTTGGATCGTATAGCTGCCATTTCACCAATAAATGAACCTTCTTTGTTGATAGTAGCAATAATACGATTATTTATTTTTATTTCAATTTCACCATTTAAAAGTAAAAATGCAGTATGTGTATTCTCGCCTGCTTCAAATAATACAGTGCCAGCAGGTATTTGTTTGCCAATTTTTATCACTTGCTTAGTAGCTTCTTTTTCGTAATTTGCAATATTGTCTTTAACGATTTGATTTAAATTTAGTTGAGGCTTTACTACAATAATATTACTTTGTAATAATTTAGGTATTTGGTGCAACAATTCAGAAGTTAATTTTTGACCAGCAGGTACAATAATGTTTTTACCATCTACAATATCTCTCAATATTGTTAGACCAGTAGCAAATTTTATTGGGATGTGATTAGTATGCATTGTGCCCCTTTGTTAATAGAGTACACCCGGTAGGATTCGAACCTACAACCCTCAGGTTCGAAGCCTGATGCGCTATCCAGTTGCGCCACGGGTGCATGAAGTTTTTATTTTACCTTTTTTTTTATCTCTATCAAGTAAGAAAATGCATAAAAAGACTTGCTGCATATTGTGCAATTGATAAAATCAAGAAAGTTTCTGCATATATAGATTTTGTTCTTTAATATATTTGATAACTGTAGGATTAAGCATATCTGTATGTTTATAAATGTCTTCTCGAATCATAGTAGAAGAAATAGCTAATGTATTTATTTTATGATAATAACTTTTTAACTTTTTTTGGATTGCAATAGGTAGTGCATAATCTATCTCTTGAGTTTCTCCAGGTCTAATAACTATCAACGGTTCTATGATTTCAAGCAATTTACGCCATGATTTCCATGTGGAAAAAATACCAGCCATATCGTTGCCCATAATAAAAAATAATTTATCATTAGGATGTAATTTCTTAAAGTGCAAAGCGGTATTAATTGTGTAAGATGGACCTTTTGTTTGATTTTCGTAATCACTAATTTGAAATAGAGGTTCATCTTTTATGGCCAAGGAGGCCATTTTGTATCTATGTTTAAATACAGTTATTGTTTTGTTTAATTTATGCGGAGGTAAGGCTGAAGGTAAAAGAGTGACGCGATCTAATTGACATACTTTAGCTAACTCTTTAGCAGCATGTATGTGACCTGAATGTATGGGATCAAATGTCCCGCCTAAAAGTGCGTGTCGCATACATAAATTGTTACATTTATATGGTAAAAGTCCATAAAAAAGGAGAAAAAATGAAAATCACTCAAGATATGATCGCGACACGTGCTGGTGTCGACCGTTCAACTGTGAGTAAAATTTTAAGTAACAATCCTAATTATCACCCAAATGAACATACAAGAGAAAAAGTTTTTAGAATTGCAGAGGAATTGGGTTATGATTTTGGAGCAATTCATAATCCATTAAGGCGTAAATATAGTAGATTTGATGTAAATGTAGCAGTGTCTTTTAAAATTGTTTTTGAAAGTGGTGAAATATTTGATACGGGTACAGGAGTCTTACGTAATATCTCTACTGGTGGAGCATTATTAACAGACATTAAAACCACTAAAGAGACATTGCCTATTAAATTTTTTACTATTGAGGTTGCTGTAAATGAGATTGAGGGTTTGCAAGATATTGTTGCAGAATGTGAAGTAGTTAGATTTGGTATAGAAGGTACTAGCATATTAGCTCAAATAGGATTAAAATTTCGAAATTTACTGCCAACAGCTCGTCAAAGGGTTAATAATTTTTTGGAAACACGTAAAACACAACGCATTGAAGAACGCATACAAAAAATGGGTAAAGCTCCAGAAGGTTCGGTTTTAGATAGGCGATAATAATGGGGAGAAAATATTTAAGTGTTATGTTTGAATGTTGTTCTGTATATCAACGCATTTATATAAATAAAGCGGAAACAGCTTATGTAGGCTGGTGTCCAAAATGTTGTAAAAAAGTATCAATAAAAATTGGTTCGAAAGGGACTAGCACAAGGCATTTTAGGGTAAGTTAATATGAATCTTGAAGAATTAATTAATCAAAGTAATGCGCTTATTCGTCAGGATAAAGATAATCTAGTAGCCGAGATTAAGATTCACGGTTATGATGGTAAAATAGACGATATTATTACTATTATTAAACAAAACAAAACAAAATTAGATGACGATGCATCTATTTTGGAGCAAAAAATAATAGAATATCAAAAAATTTTAGAAAAACGCAGTAAACCTGTTTTGAAATTAACCCAGGCAGCTTTAACACTCTGCCTTTCTCAAGGAGCAGAGATGGATGATCTCGATGACTTATTAGGTGAAGATAATAAAGAAACAAATACAGAAGTGGATTTAGATGAGTTATTAGGCGAACAAAGCGCAACGGAAGAAGTTGACTTAGATGCACTCTTAGATGATGTTACACAAACTGATTCACCAGATAGTGTTGAAGCTCCATCAACTTCCGATGAAGGTGATGGGTTAGATGCTTTATTAGAAGAAACTAATGAAAATATAGACGAAACTGATGGTTTAGACTCTTTATTGGATGAAAGTTCTGACACTGAGGATAATGGTTCAAAAGATGATTTAGATGCTTTATTGGATACAAATACTGACTTAACTGAATCAACTGACGACCCTGTTGATGAAGACAATATAAATGAAGATGTTGTTTCAGGTGCTTGTGCTAAGGATGAGTTATCTGCCGATGAGGTGGTTGAGACTGAAAATGCTATAGAAGAGCCTCTTGATGATGCTAAAGTGGAAGATGAAACTACAGAAAAAGATATTAGTGAAGAATTAGAAATAACTAATAATGTTACAGAAGAAGCCTCAGCAGATACAGTTGATGAAGACAATATAAATGAAGATGTTGTTTCAGGTGCTTGTGCTAAGGATGAGTTATCTGCCGATGAGGTGGTTAAGACTGAAGATGCTATAGAAGTGCCTCTTGATGATGCTAAAGTGGAAGATGAAACTACAGAAAAAGATATTAGTGAAGAATTAGAAATAACTAATAATGTTACAGAAGAAGCCTCAATAGATACGGTTGAGGTTGACGATGTAAGTGAGAATGATGACAATGCAGAAACTGCAACAGTAGATGAAAATGAAAAGTCAATAATACCAGAAGATGAATTACTTTCTGAGGTGATGGATTTTACAGAGGAAAGTGACGAATCTGATTTAGATTTAGATTTAGATATTGATGAACATATTGAAAATATTCAAAGTGGGTTTATCGCTAGCGTTAAAGAAGCTGGAACTAAAGTTAGAATAGAGGGGGAAGAAATTAGCAATGAAAAGGTGCTAAGTTCTACATTTAGACTGCTTTCTGTAATTGATGGAGAAGATACAGTATTGTTAGAGTCCGATAAAAAAGAAACAATTGCCAATGAGTATATATCTCAATTAAATCAATTTAAAGCGAGTGAGTTATGTGTAGTTGAAGTTTTGTATAAAGAATTACAGGTAAAACGTTATGAATCTATCGAAATGCCTATTAATGTAGGTGTAAAGTTTTAATGGGTGTATTTGGTGATGTTGTCAAATCGTTTGTTACTCTAGCATTGAGTGACAGCGTTGTAGACGATAATTATAGGTTGGGGCTTGAGCAGGCGTCTAAGCATTATCTAAACGCTGTTGAGTCTCGATCTGATGCCGAATTTAAAAAAGTTTTTCAGATTTTACAAGCATTAGACAAATTTATTCCTAGTGACGCATCTGCGATTATAAACAAGTATCAATTATTAATACAAACTCATCTTAAAGTAGCTGAAATTGCATTAGAAAATTTGCAATTAGATTTACAAAAAGCAGATGGCAATGCTCAAACTCCTGACGAAGAAAAACCTGTAAATAGTTTACATTTAGAATTAGCTAATATTATACAGCACTTAGAAGCCGCTGAGGTTAAAAAAGATTATTTATTAAGGCAGTCGTATAGTGTTAAAAATGATGCTGAGCTTAAAGATGTAAAATCTAAAATATTGCAATTAAAACAAAGAAAGCACGAGTTAGAAAATGCTATTTTGATGGCCACTAGCAGAGGGGCCGAAAAGAAAGTAATGAAGTCTGCTTATGAAAATAAAATAAATATAGCGTTGCGAGCAACTTTAGAGTGTTTAGTAGAATTAAACGGTATAACTGATTTTAGTTCTAAGAATGCGCAACAAAAAACAGAGTTAATTTCTAATGCAAAAAAAGCAATCGAATATATAAATAATGCATTAAAGGAGGCTGTCCATTGAGTATTAAGAGTATGACTGGTTTTGCCAGTTTGAGCCAAGAGGGTGTGGATTTTCAAATACAAGCAACAATATCTAGCGTAAATGGTAAAGGTGCTCAAGTTAAAGTGAGATTGCCAGAGGCCTACCGTCATTTAGATATACCAATTAGAAAGAAAATAGCTTCACAAATATCACGAGGTAGTATCAATTTAAGTGTAAATATTCATTTGGATAATTCTATGCCAATTAAAATAGATAAATCTCGTTTAACCTCTTTTTTAAAAAGTATAGAAGATGCTACGGGATACAAGCCTACTGAAGTTAGTATTCAAGATATCTCAGTAATACCAGATATATTTATAGAGGATATAGATGTAGTACGTGCAGATATAGAGCTAGCTATTGATCAAATAATAACAAATTTGTTAAATGACTTTAATCAAATGCGTACGGTAGAGGGTAGCTCTCTTAAAATAAACTTGGAATCACAATTGTCTGAAATAAAGAAATTAGTGAAAGAAATAAGAGATTTATCCGCTGGGGCTGTTGAAATAAATATGCAAAAAATTAAAGATAGAGTGCATAATCTTTTAAGTGGTTACGATCAGGAGATAAAACGAGAGGATATGTTACGCGAAGTAGCTATTTTAGCAGATAAATGTGATATTACAGAGGAATTAGACCGTTTAGATGCACATATACCAGCTTTTCAAAAAGCCTTGTCTGAAGGTAGGGTAGGTAAGAAATTAGATTTTATTTTACAAGAAATGAATCGGGAGACTAATACAACTGGTTCTAAAACTTCTCAGGTAGAAGTTTCAGAAAGGGTTATTTCTATCAAGAGTTTAATCGAGGCTATGCGTGAGCAGTCATTAAATATAGAATAATTTTAAAAAAGGCTTGCATTTAAATTTAATTTTATTAAAGTATCGCCTCCACATTTGAGGTGGCATGGCCAAGTGGCTAAGGCAAAGGTTTGCAAAACCTTCATTCCCCGGTTCGAATCCGGGTGCCACCTCCATAAAAGAACTCAGGCCGAGTGGTGGAATTGGCAGACACGTGGGATTTAAAATCCCATTCCCGTTAAGGGAGTACCGGTTCAAGTCCGGTCTCGGCTATTAATACTAAATGGCAATCACTGAAAAGTGGTTGCCATTTTTTTTGGTGAAACTACAAATTTCTATGTTATAATTAAACGTTTAAAAATAAAATATATGGAGTAGTAATGCCTAAAATAAAACGAGCTTTGGTTAGTGTTTCAGATAAATCTGGTATTCTTGAATTTTGTCAGGGCTTAAGTAATTTAGGCATTGAAATTGTTTCGACTGGTGGAACATCTAAACTGTTAAAAGATAATAATGTGCCTGTAATGGATGTTTCAGAAGTAACTGGTTTTCCAGAGATGATGAACGGCAGAGTTAAAACATTACATCCTAAAATTCATGGAGGCATTTTGGCTGTTCGCGATAATCCAGAGCATGTTACAGCTATGCAAGAACACGATATTACAGGTATAGATATGGTTGTAGTTAATTTATATCCATTTGAAGAAGTAATGAAAAAAACTAATGTATCATTAGAAGAACTAATAGAAAATATCGATATTGGCGGTCCAACTATGATTCGTTCTGCTGCAAAAAACAATCGTGATGTTACCGTCGTTGTGTCTCCTGATGATTATGCTAAAGTTTTAGATATGCTTAAAAATAATCAATTAGAAATTCCACAACAACAAAATCTAGAATTGGCTATTAAAGCCTTTGGGCGCACAGCTCAGTACGATACTACAATCAATACTACTTTAGCAAAGCGTATACAAGGAGAATAATGTGAAAGTTTTAGTTATAGGAAGTGGTGGGCGCGAACATGCATTAGCTTGGAAACTTTCTCAAAGCCCCAAAGTAAGTAAAATATTTTGTGCGCCTGGCAATGCAGGTATAGCCCAAATTGCAGAAAATATAGATTTGGCAGCTGATGATGTTACCGGCTTGGCAATGTTTGCCAAAGATCAAGCTATCGATTTGACCGTAGTAGGTCCAGAAGTATCTTTGGTTGCAGGTATTGTAGATCGTTTTGAAGGGGCTGGAATGAGAATTTTTGGTCCAAAAAAAGAGGCTGCAATGTTAGAAGGTTGCAAAGAAGTTGCTAAAAAACTTATGCGAAACTATCAAATCCCTACAGCATCTTATGAAGGGTTTTCAGAATTAGAGCCAGCTATTAATTATATAAAAAATCAACCTCACCCATTAGTAGTCAAAGCTACTGGACTTGCTGCTGGAAAAGGTGTTGCCGTATGTGATAATGCGGAAGAGGCCATTGTGGCTGTAACAAAAATGATACGAGAGGAAGCATTTGGTTCCGCAGGTAGACGAGTTATTATAGAAGAGCGCATGAGCGGGCCAGAAGTGTCTATCTTATTATTTTGTGATGGTCAAAATATTGCTATGATGCCAGCTAGTCAGGATCACAAAGCAGCTTATGATGGTGGTAAAGGGCCTAATACAGGCGGAATGGGTGCGTTTTGTCCGTCACCATTGATGAACAAACAACTTGAAAAAGATATTATTGACAATATTGTTATACCCTCGGTACATGGTGCTAAGTGCGAGTTTGGCGGATTTAAAGGTATAATGTATATTGGTTTGATGTTAACCCCACAAGGGCCTAAAGTCTTAGAATATAATGTACGTTTTGGAGATCCTGAATGTCAACCTCTATTAATGATGTTAGAAACTGATTTAGTTGATGTAATCAATGCTGTTATTGATGGCAATTTAGACAAATTAGACATTAAATGGAAAGAAGATAGCGCTTCGATTTGTTTGGTTTTAGCAGCAGGAGGCTATCCTGGCAAGTATGAAAAAGGCCTCGAAATAGAAGGCTTAGATGATGTTAGTCAAGAGACGGTTGTATTTCACGCAGGAACAAAAAAATCTAGGGCAGGTCAAATAGTTACAAATGGTGGGCGTGTCCTAGGAGTTTGTGCTACAGGTAAAGATTTAAAAGAAGCAGCTAGCAAATGCTATCAACAGGCCGAAAAAATAACTTTTCATGGTATGCAATATCGTACGGATATAGGTAGCTTTAATACAAAATAAATGAAGAATATATTTTAAAGGTCTCAATGATTGCCAGTGAAACTATAGTAGTAATTTTATGTTGCGCTTGTTTTGCCGCATTATTATGGGTATCTTTTTTGTTAGAAGGTGTTAAGGAAGAAGAAGATCGTAAAGACTTTGTAGAACAGCGTATGCGGAGTATACGTGAGGCAGAAGAAAAAAAGCGTCGCCGACAATCTGGTCAAAGTCTTCATGAAATTACTAAAAAAGGATAAGTATGAACTTTACAGAAGATAACGTCAGAGAAGTGGCTGCTCTTGCACGTTTAAAATTTGATGATAAAAAAATTGCAAGTATGGCCGAACAGATGGACAAGATTGTTGGTTATGTTCAATTGATTCAAGACGCACCCGTTGATGATTTAGAACCTTTTATATATCCTACAGAGTTAACTAATGTACTTAGAGAGGATATTCCTCAAGAATCTTTGGCAACTGTAGATGTGCTAGCAAACTGTCATAAAGCGGACGAACATTTTTTTTATGTGCCTCCAGTAATTGAGTAATTCTATGAATTTAATAAATTTAACTGCCCAAGAAATAAAAACTAAAGTCTTGAATTTAGAAATATCACCGCTAGATATAGTGGAACAGTTTTTAAATAATATAGAACAAAAAGATAAAACAATAGGTGCATTTGCCCATATTGATAGGGAATATGCGGAAATTTGCGCTAATGATTTGGAGATAAGATTAAAAAAAGGTGAAAAACCTGCTCTTGCTGGCATTCCTATTGCTATTAAAGATAATATTTCTAGAAAGGGTTATCTAACTACTTGTTGTTCTCTTTCCTTGAAAGATTATAAAGGTGTTTATGATGCTACAGTTGTTAGCAAATTACGTGAAGCAGGGGCTATTATAGTTGGCACAACAAATATGGATGAATTTGCTATGGGTTCGTCATGCGAAAACTCAGCTTTGCACCCAACTAAAAATCCATGGGATTTAAATTATAGTCCAGGTGGCTCAAGCGGTGGCTCGGCGGCATGCGTGGCTGGCGGGTTAGTGCCTCTGTCATTAGGTTCTGACACAGGAGGTTCTATACGTCAACCTGCTAGTTTATGTGGAGTGTTGGGCTTAAAACCTTCTTACGGCAGAGTTTCACGTTACGGTTTGGTTGCTTTTGCCTCTAGCTTAGATCAGATTGGGTCATTTGCGCGCAATTATCAGGATTTAAATTTATTAACAGAAGTTATTTCTGGTTATGATAAAAAAGATTCAACTTCAGTTCAAAAAGATTTAAATTTAAATTTTGACAAAGACAAAACTATTACAGTAGGTATTCCAGAAGAGTATTTTAGTGACGGTTTAAACACAGATGTAAGAATCAAAGTAGAAGAAGCTTTGGATTATTTAACAAAAAATGCCAATGTTAAAACGATACCCATTAGTTTACCATCTTTAAAATATGCTATAGCTACTTATTATGTTATTGCTACTGCAGAGGCCAGTTCAAATTTAGGTCGCTATGACGGTATGCATTATGGTACAAGATTTGATGGTGAAAATTTAACCGATAGCTTTTGTCAAAGTCGAACAAATGGATTTGGTGATGAAGTACAGCGTCGTATTATGTTAGGCTCTTATGTATTATCTAGTGGATATTATGACGCTTATTATGTAAAAGCATTAAAAGTCAGGCGATTAATTGCCAATGATTTTCAAGATGCTTTTACAAAATGTGATGTAATTATTGGTCCGACTTCTCCCATTGCTGGATTAAAATTAAATGAAGATGTCGATGATCCGATGAGTAAATTTTTGTTAGATATTTATACAGTGAGTGCAAATTTAGTAGGGCTACCAGGATTATCTGTACCATGTGGTTTTGGCGATAAAAATCATCCTATTGGTTTGCAGATAATAGGAAATTCTTTTGATGAAGCCTGTATACTTGAATTAGCTAGGCGTTTTGAAAATGCAGGACATAATAATAAAATCGCGGAGATTGCATAATGACATGGCAAACAGTAATTGGTTTAGAAATACACGTTCAACTTGCAACTAAAACGAAGCTATTTTGTGGATGTAGTTTAGCTTTTGGCGACGCTCCTAATTCTCACACTTGCCCAACTTGCTTAGGCTTACCTGGTTCTTTGCCAATTTTAAATAAAGGGGCAGTTGATAAAGCTATTTTGGCAGCATTGGGTTTGGAATGTAACATTCAAGAATTTTCAAAATTTGATCGCAAGACTATTTTTTATCCTGATATGCCCAAAGCTTTTCAGACCACTCAACTAGATTTGCCATATTGTTTAAAAGGTGGGTTGGAGATTCCTTTACAAGATGGTAATTCAAAGTTTATCGAGTTAAATAGAATCCATATAGAAGAAGATGCAGGTAAAAGTATACATGATCATACTCCAGAATATTCTTGTATTGATTTAAATCGTGCAGGCACGCCTTTAGTGGAAATTGTAACCGAACCATGTATAGAGACAGCAAAAGAAGCTACTACTTTTTTAAATCGTTTACGTATGATTTTAATTTATCTCGGCGTTAGTGATTGTGAGATGAGCCAAGGTAATTTTAGATGTGATGCTAATGTGTCTATTAGAAAAGCTGGCGAAAAACTAGGAAATAAAACTGAAATTAAAAATATGAATTCATTTTCAAATATTGAAGATGCAATTAATTATGAAATTAAACGTCATAAAAAAGTATTAGAAAAAGGTGGTAAAATCGAAGAAGAAACTCGTCTTTGGGATGTTGAAAAAAAACAGACTAGAGCGATGCGTTCTAAAGAGGCTGTCAATGATTATAGATATTTTCCCGAACCTGATTTACCACCTTTGATAATTAATCAGGAATGGATAAATAAAATAAAATCAACAATGGTAGAATTACCATATAAAAAAGAAAAAAGATTTGTAGAAGAATATAATTTACCGCAATACGATGCTGAGGTATTAATACAAGATCGTTTACTAGCAGATTATTTTGAAAATGTGGTAGCAAAGATTAACGGTAAACCTAAAGAAGCTAGTAATTGGATAATGGGTGAGATTAATCGTTGGTTAAAAGAATTAAAAAAGGATATTACTTCGTTAGGAGTTGATGCAAAAAATCTTGCAGAATTAATTAATTTAGTAGGCGATGATACTATTTCTAATCAAGTGGCAAAGCAAGTATTAGAAATGATGATTCAAACTGGTAAATCTGCCAAACTTATAGTTGATGAAAAAGGTTTAGCTCAAGAATCTAACACAGAAGAATTAATTAGTATTATCAATAAAATTATAGATGCCAATCCTGCACCTTTAGAAGATTTTAAATCTGGCAATAAAAAAGCAGCAGGATTTTATGTTGGTCAAGTAATGAAGGCTTCTAAAGGTAAAGCTAATCCTAAAATAGTAAACCAAGTTTTAATGCAAGAATTGTCAAAACGCTAAATATATGTCAGAATTAAAAGAACAAGATGTCAATCACTTCATCCAGTTAGCTATTAAAAAAGGTTTTGCTTCTGCTTCTAATGTCAAAGTTGCCTTAGAAAACATTAAAGAAAAACGCCAACGTGGAGAGCGAGCTACAATTGTATCGGAAATGATTGCCAGTGGTGCTATTACAGATTTTCAAGCAGATTTTTTGATAAAACAAATATCTAAAAGCAGTGACATCGCCGAAATAGAAGTATCACAGGATTCTATTATTGCTGGTTATGAAATTTTATCTAATCTGGGTGTTGGTGGTATGGGTACGGTTTATAAAGCTCGTCAAGTTTCTATGGATCGTATTGTCGCATTGAAGGTTTTAAAAGAAGAACTGTCAAACAACGATAGATATGTGATGCGTTTTTTAAAAGAAGCCAAGACTGCCGGACGTATAAATCATCAACATGTTGTAAATGTTTATGATGTTGGCAAAAGTTCTGGCTTGTATTATATAGCTATGGAATATGTAGATGGTGATAATTTAAAAGTTATATTACAAAATGAGCGCCAATTAAGTCCAGATGCTGCGTTTACTTATGGATTACAGATAGCACGTGCTTTACGTAGAATGCGAGAGCATAAAATTATACATCGCGATATTAAACCAGAAAATGTTTTTGTAACCAAAAGTGGTCAGGCAAAATTAGGTGATTTGGGTATAGCTAAGATAGAAGAAGATAAAGGGGCTACACAAACACGCAAAGGATTTGTTGTGGGCACTTTTGAATATATGAGTCCAGAACAAGCCTCTGCAGATAAAGTTGATTTTCGAAGTGATATTTTTTCTCTTGGTGTGATGATTTATACTTTGATTGCTGGTGAAAACCCTTTTATATCTAAGACGCCAGCAGATACTGTCGGCAATGTGTTAAATAAGAAACCTATAGCGTTAAATAAATATTGTGAAAATTTTCCTCAAGAAGCGTCAATAGTTTTAAGTAAAATGATGGCTAAAAACAAAGAAGATCGCTACTCAGATTTAGAGTCTTTAGTACGCGATTTAGACATGGCACTTTGGACTATAAAAACACCGGCATTTAAACGTAACCAAGAAGAGGAAGACTTAGAGTCAAATTTACAAAAATATTTAATTACAATTTTATTTTTATTAGTCACCAATGTTATTAGCATTGTTTATTTATTAAAAGTTTTGGCAAATAAAGGTCAATAATTTATGGCATTACGCATAGCTGTTTTACTTTCAGGTTCAGGTTCAACATTTGCCAATTTGTTAGAATGGCAAAAAAGTGGCAAACTAGATGTTGAGTTTTCAGTTGTTATATCCAGTAAATATAATGTTAAAGGATGTTATTTGGCCACTCAGGATAATATCCCTTTAGTAGTTATACCTTCTAAAGACTACA